>Ga0065711_1000146_pt1 | contig 91959 bp, 50 predicted proteins | sample Hoacrofraction12_FD_59098 | JGI IMG/M metagenome (GOLD analysis project Ga0065711, IMG submission 59098) | Hoatzin crop microbial communities from Cojedes, Venezuela - Epithelial fraction 12 v2 (version 2) | ecosystem: Host-associated > Birds > Digestive system > Esophagus > Crop | place... | reverse complement strand
AGCACCGCGTCCAGGCGGGGCTGGAATATCTCCAGAGAAGGAGACTCCACAGCCTCCCTGGGCAGCCTGGGCCAGGGCTCTGTCACCCTCAGAGGGAAGAAGTTCTTCCTCATCTCTCCAGATATCAGCTGGGATTGGGGCATGTAAAACAAAAAGAGCCAGCTATAATAAACACAGTTCAGCAGTCACGAAGGGCCAAAATTCTGCGTTGCGCAGTGCCTGGAAGATTGGAGCGTGGGCACCTGAGACGGGCGCCTCGTTCAGGCGGTGCTGTGTGGCAAACCAGCGACTGATTGCCAGAACTCTAGGTGAGACACTGTCTTTGGCAAAATTTCCTTTATGTGAAAGTGGAAGCAGGGTTGGGTGAACACGTGCAATGCACGTGATGGCTTTCACATGGACTCTGAGGCAGGTGGTTAAAAAATTGATCGGAAGAATATGGAATCCAATGGAATGAAGGAACTAGAACTGCTGCTCCTCTGCTGCTGCCTCCCCCAAAGGCTGTACTCTCCGCTTCCCAGCCTTACTCTGCCCTTTGTTGTGGGTCACTCCAAACTTCATGCTTCTGTTGATACCCTTCATTTTGCTGGGGAGCGGGGTACCAGTTCCATTGTTTCAATGGCAATGCTTTTGTGGGAGACCTCTGGCTATCATTGGGGCCGTGGACTTCAGATGTATCTGTGGTGAGCTTTGGGTTTGATCAGGAATGATTTTTATTGCTTAAAGCAGAGCCAACTATTGTTAATAAAAGCTGTGTACGGGAAAGGCAGAGTTGTTTGCTAGAATCCTTCTACAAAATTAGTAATTAGCGACTGATCATTACATGACTGCAATGCAGATGAGGAACTCTTATAGGAATCATATAGTAATGTATTTTAATGCATTACTATGTTACGACGTATAGCACAATGGATTTTGACAGTTTGTTTTTTTCTGGAGGGGATGAATGGTCCTCTTGGTTCTTTTGTTCCACTCGCCATTTTTCTTAGTTTCAGTGATACATCTTCTGAGTAAAAAGATTGCTAGTAACCCTTCTTACCTTAGTGACTTCCTGTGATTTGGAATAGATTTCTACGAGGGCAAAACTTTGCAAAGAATAGATAGCAGTGCACTCAGAAAAATGCTGCTTCTGGGCAAGTTTAAAACCTTGAGCCCTCCTCTTTTACAGCCCACTAGGAGAGCTATGAGTCGAATCTGTTTAATCATACTGGGGATTATTTATTTGTGGTTTTGACCTAAGAGAAAGCAGGCCAATGAGATTGTTGATGAATTCAGAGGAACTACTGGTGAAAATTTTCTAGCATTCAACAGTGTTACTAAAGTAGTATCTAATATTAAATTGTGTATATAAAAGATGCACATTTCTGCTCTAGGATTAGAAACATATTTCTAAAGAATTCAACACTTCTATAGAACTTCCTGACACAGTGAAACTCTACTACAGTATTTCTATCTTAGTTGGACTGTGAATTAATATCAGATATATAGGAACTTATGTTCAGAAATACATACAAATTCTCTGTGCAGGACAGTATATATAACTGACCCATCAGAGGTATGTATTGGCAGGAATTTGTCAGAAAAGGGACGTGATCCTGACATACTATATCATATATTCTCAAATAAACGGCAAAATGTGCCAATTAACTTGCCTTGTAGATTGTTGTTTGCTATTATCCTATTTTTGGTCAAAAAAAAAAAAAAGGCTCTTAACACACCATGCTCCAAGATATTCGTAATCTATGATACATTTAAATAAAAAATAAAGACTAGTCAAGGGATGACCAGTGTGGGGCTTTTTAGTCTGAATATTTATTCTGTAGACAACGTCACAAATTGTACAGTTTTCAGTAGCAAGTGTCTGCTTTAGTGTTGCTATGCCGTCGTCTTTATATTTCTATATATCATTGTCTCATGAGTTACCACTCTCAGCGCTGTGGATCACTGTTCTCTTAACTGGAGACAGCTTTCTGTGCACAGTGATATTCAAGGATGAGGCATCTGAATTGCCGTTAGCTAGCTAAGCCTTCGCTGCAAGAAGCAAAAGAAAGTGAAATAAATTTCATTGTTTACAGTCCTTTGAAGACACTGAATTTGTAGAGGAGCCTTCCGTTGGCCATATCTTTAGGCCATATTTCTACTTTAATATGTACTTACTTATCCGTTTGTTTCAGATTTCTAGTCTGTCTTGGATTCAGTGGGTTGGGAAAAAAGAATTTCTTAACTAGCAATTCCATCCTGTGGCCTGACCTAGCTCTTAATGAAGAAGTAGCAATTGTCTGTACTTGCCCTGTGCTGAGCCTTAATTTATAAGGCATGTACTATACGACAATTAAAAAGGGCAGTGGAGGAATGACATTGTTCTGTACTCTTATCAGTGTGACTTGCAAAATAAGAGACATATTTTGGTTCGTATGAAATTCAATTCTGGATTGAATTTTTTGATTTTTTTATATTAGTACATAAACTGATACATGTGATTTTTGTATAAAAAAATAAAAGTCCTTCAATGTTTCTGTGTAAACTATGGCAAAGTCTGAAAGTCTCTTTCTTGAGATGGTATTGAGACACCAAATGGTTTATGTATTGCTGATCAGCACAAAAAAAACTGGTAAAAATATTTTAAAGATGAAATAAATTGACGAATGTGTCAACCAACCGTTGAAAGAATTTGTCTGTTTCAGGTTACTTAATGCAGTCCACAGAGACAAATCTTAATTTTCTCTTCTGGCATTGCTGCTCTTGCCCACTCCTGTGGTCATTTACCAGCCGATGCTTGGCACAGCATTCAACACTTAATTTAACATCATTCATCATTTTTAACTAGCCCCCATGCTGATACTCTTTTGGGACTCGAGTTAGTATGGGACGTTGTGGTGCTTTTGAATTGGAAAAGAGGTTTAATTGCTTCTCTTATAATTTCTGAACCAAATCTAAATGTCCGAGAACTGCAAAGAATAAACAGACAAACATGGGACAGACCCTGTTCCTAAGGAATGTGTGTAGCACTGTTTACCTGCCTATCCTATTTCATGTGGATGATGAAGTATATTAGAACCAGCAGTCACTCCATGAAGATCTAACGTGCAGAGTGCAAACATACTTGGCATTAGAGACTGCCATCCATGCAGGTGTAACAGCAATTAGCTGTGCAGAAAGTTAAAATTGGCTGCATTCACACTTCTGATGTTCGACGTGTGGTGCTTGTGCCTGAGCCATGCTGAGCTCTTTCTGCATCTTCCCTTTCAGAAGCCGTTACTGAGTGGGGTACAGCAGTCTAGATCGTACAAAATAAAGAGAAGTCAAATTCTTATCACTTGTTTGCTAGCTTTTACCAGGAGCATATTCTTGAAAATTTACAGGTCGTCTAAAACAGGCAAAAGCTATGTCAGAAGCCAGTATTTCCTCCCAAGTCTCTTTAAGGACAGCTGAAGCAGTGCAGCTCGCCTGCACGCCGGCCTTGGGAGGTAAACCGGTGTGGAAACGGTTCTGTGCCGTTAAAAGGCTGCTTTCTCCTCCAGCAATACACAGGCCTAATGCTACGCAACGGGTTTCTCTTTTATTCTGCGCGTGTCTCAGTTTGGAGACCTACTTCAGGGATTGCTGCCTGGGCTCTAAGAGGCATTTCGAGAACATAATTCGTGTTGCCCTTAGCTAGCTGTTTGAAATAGCTCAAACGAAGAGCTCTGTGAACTTCGTCTCTCCACTTGCTATACAAGGAGCACGATGACTACCTGGAAAGCCTCTGTTCTGTTGACGTCTGCAGGTACAGGTGGTGAATTCCATCCCTCAAGTCTTGTTAGGTTTTCTGTCAAGGACGAAATCAGTTCTCCTGCCCTACTCTCTCCTCAACATACCTACCTCGAGGTTGCAGTGAAAGGTATCTCCCTGACCAGAACAGACTGCACCTAGAGATTACTGTTGTTCTCATCCTTTGCTGTTCAGGGGTCTGCCTCAGGTTACAGCCCAATTCGGGCCTTGCCTTCATGCATAAATTCCCCCCCTCCAGAAATCACCTGGCCCCCTTCTTAATTAGCCTCTCCATCAGCTTGCACATCTTTTCTTGAAAGATCTTCCAGTCCTGGAAGGGGCAGGCTGTCGCATTCAAGCACATGCAGAGCAGCAGCTGGGTTTACAAGGAGGAAAGTACCAAGGGGCAGACTGATTTGGGTGTTTTTTGTTTTCTTTTCTTACTTTTTTTCTTTATGTGAGTGGAGGACAAATAGTGCATTGCAAGTGAACTAGCTTGCAGAATTAAGAAATCCATACGTAATTTTTAGTGAAGTTTTCAGAGAGTCAAGAATTGGCGATCCTGTCTTCACCCTATCCCTACACATTCTCACAGTTCCCTGAGAAATGACTCTGGATTTTATTAGACTTCGTTGTTAGGCTTTTTTCTCGCCAGAAGCTGTCTCTTGTGGTATTTCTGTGTAAAGAAACCGGAGTAAAACTTCGAGCAGAAGAGCTGGAAATAACACCACTTTTTTTTAGGAGCAGTAATAAACTATTTGCTCCTGCATGGAAAAATTGTGTGCTGAGTTTCAGTACGCAGTGATCTCTTTAAAGCTGAGTTTATAAGGCTTTCAATTTATAATGGAAACGCTGACACAGTCTTAACACTGCAGGTGCCAGCCAGAGCGGCTCTGGTGTAGATCTAACCACAGAAAATTACAGATAAAAAACCAGATATAGCATCTTGATTGCTTTTTATACTATTTAGCTATTTTCCTATTTAAGAAAAGCTGTCAAGTGAAGAATTTAGGAAAATGTGTATTTTATGACTGTCCTAGTTCAAAAAGCTATTCTAACTCCAAATCTGTCCTGTTTACTTAGTTTCCAGATTAAACCTTGTTATACGTTACAGCATACATTCATCTGAAATCTGGTGCTCTTGTCTGTTTTTTCATCCGACAGGATGGCATTGGTACCTTCCAAAAGTCAGCGATTATTTACAGAAAAATACACCCATAAAATCACCAGTATGACTGTGCAGGTTTCTATCTCCAAAAAGAATGAATAAATAAAAAGGAAAAAACTGGCCTTCATTCTATTTAAATCCTCTGATATTATACATCTATCAAAATGCTGGGCTGTGTCTTATATGTGAGAAAAGCTAATTCTAGAGTTAAAATGCTGGGCATTATCATTACCAAAATACCATTCCGGTTTCCAGGTCTGTCGTGCTGACTTCTGAAGCCTCGGGGGGAGGGGGGTACAGTGTGCTGGAAGTGAAAGTCAAAAGAAAAATGTGCTGCTGATTAGATGAGTTGTGCAAATAAAATACGTATTGCACTGTATATTGTGGTGTAAATGCAGAGTTTTTTCAGTTGCTTTGGGTAGAAACCTTCATCTTCCCTTTTATCCTGACTTGAAAAGAATAACCTCCTGGGCGACTAGCGTTTCTGGGCTATGTTTTATGCATTCGAGAAAAGAATAAGAGAAAGTCAACTTTGTTATAAGGTGGGATTTTTTTTATCTTCAGTGAAAGGGAGATTCAGCTATAAATTTGCATGACCTGACTGGCTGCCTTTTCAGTTACTTATTGAGGTCAATGCTACTACAGAAAGAGGGTTTTTTTAATGGCAAAGAATAATACATAATCACTGTTTATAGTAAATAAGGTAACAGGAGCCTACTTATTCAGTGTTAACTTTAGTATTCAACACGTTGCTGGACATACACACAAGCATAAAACTCTGGAGTATGGTATTTTCAATGCTTTTGTTGTTGAAGGCAAGCTATTTTAATATTAAAAAGAAAGGTATTCATAAAACAGTGAAAATCCTTTCAAACCAGATATTAGAGGCTGATAGTAATCCTCCTGGAGAAGGTTATAGCGTGTTTTACGGCAGGCGTTTAAAACAGTCAATGTAATTTAGAAAAAACAAAAGTTTTTCTGCTTTTAAAATTATTTCTACTCTACATCCTGTAAATAAAAACCACAGAATATCAAGATGTGAGAAGAGCAATATTGTTTGAGGGATGATGTTAAATCAGAATGATTTAAAATATTTTCATATTGCTAAATAAAATTGAAAGCATTGTTATCAAAGCTAAGAATTATGTCCATGATATTTTGCACATATCATCCTGGCTGGTGAAAAACTCCTCTAATTTAAGTTTTGTGCAATTTAGCAATCGTACATTTATCTTTCAGTACTTAATGTTGTAAAGACTTTAAATTGCAAATATCATAACCATTTAGTTATTTGAAATCTGCTTCAAGCATGGTTTTATAGTCGCAGATCATATTGCCACGAGACATTTATCTGCTTCAAATTCTGTGAAAGTGGAACTAAACTTTATTGTTGAAAAGTGGATCAGAATCTCCTTCAATTTCCACAGAGACTCTTGTGCTCTTGCTCCAAAGGTTTGGAAGTGGAGGCTGCTGTAGTTGCTGTATTACTAACACTTCATTATTTTTAGAAACTCTATCAGAGGGCGCTTGCCAGCACGCTGAATTATTATAAACACAAGTGAGCTGTGCTTGTTGGGAAATGGTTGCGGTGTACTTGGTGATGCAGCTTGCAGTTATGTAGCAGTGCGCTTACTCACATTCAGCTCTTCAGAATTCAGTAATCCATAACAGAGGCTTCTAGCCCTGGACAGATTCGTGACGGTTTTCTCTAATATTTGACATTAAAGTATAGGATTGCAAGAGATACTCTACAAGGCACCCTAGTCAAGCTACAGAGCGGCTCTGAAAGATTTATTTATATAGTTTACAGTAGTTGTGTCATTATCAGCCTTCCCGATTCGCTTCCAGCCCCACGAACCGCGCATTCTGGTGTGGGAGCGCTTTGCGCTGCCGTGTGACTCGCTGCCGGCCGTGCCGGGGAGCGAGCCAGAGGAGCGGGCTTTGTTCCCCGCAGGCTGCCATCACACCTGCCCAACAGAAACGAGAAGCCAGGGGTGGGAATGGCCTCCTGTGGAGAACCGGGCAGAACCACTGTGAGCTGAACGGCTTAGTGCAGACAGCAAAGGTGTCTGTGCCCGATCTTCTAGAGGTCCAGCTCGCTTGGGTTTGTCCCGCACACATGGTGGAGGTTCACACAGCAGCACAAGATTTTGGCTGGTTTGTGCGATCTGAAGGTGTGTGGCTGAGTCGACCAGTCTGCAGTTGTTAGGAATTCTGCATTGACTTCAGTATGATTGAAGCCGCACTCATGGACTCCTTTTACTACTCTGCGCTTACGTTTGGCCATAGTCATTCCAAAGCCTTCAGCTTAATAGCTCTAGTAAGGTAAACAGAAGCTGCTCAGACTGGCTTCTCAGAGGTCGTTTTCACTATAGGTATGGTCCATGCTTAAACGTTGCTCTACAGGTAAACAGGTCCCTGCTAGAGTGTGGGAGAAAATCCCAAGCTGCAGTCACAGTGCAGCAGTTCCAGCCAAAGTCCTGTTCGAGGCATAGCAAATAATCCTTTTAAACAGGACGAGGGGAGGCGGACAGTTTGGGACAGGTACAAGCTTTGCAGAAACAATGCACCTTCCAAGCACGGTATTACCCGGTTGCCACTGGGAAGGCTTGCCCGGGCAGCACAGCTACCCCACAGGATTCACTTGCTGAGCTGCAAGCCTGTAGGTCTCCATTTACTATACGTTTCAGTCTGTTCTCTATTGACAGATGAGCGTGCAGAAATTTCTAACAGCTTCAAAAGTGGTAGCAGGTCCTCCAGTCCTCAGAATTACGCCTGTCAGTTCTGCATTTATCAGTCTTTCTGAGTCATTGGGAGAATTTTAAATTCTCACGTATTTTAAAGTAAAAAATTGGCTTGTTCATATATTGGTGACGTACTGCTTATTGTCTGCTTTGTCTCCTGGTCTAGATAAAGTGTTATTCAGCTTGGGGGAAAAAAGAAAAAAAAGAAAAACAAACCACAACCCAAACGCTGAACTGTAAATTGAGCTTTCTCTGACTACACTTCTCTGTGGGAAAGATGCAGTAAATGGATGCTGCCGAGTGAAGGGGATGTGCCGAGGACGGTTGTTCATCTGAAAGGACGATCTGTACTCGGTAAAAGGTTGCTTCTATTTGCATAGCAACCATCGGGGAAGAAAAACTGTTTAGGAAACGTGGAAACCTGTCTGCGTTTTCCTTGTGTTCCTCAGGCTGATACACCTTTGGAAAGGCAGCCTTTGCTGTTCCTGTGACAGGGAGACAGTGATGTCCTTAATATTTGCTTGTTTTATAGATTTACGTTCAGAAACATGTTGAAGGTTTTCTCCTGCTCCCAGGGTGAATGGTATTATGGCATTACGGTTCAGGAAGCACCTCAAAGACAGGCATTTTATTTTAAGACTAATCTTCTGATTCTGAATTTTAGAAAACAAATCTGACGCCAGCTCTGTGATGACGCTCATCTCTTAGCGTGTGTCCATTAAATAGTCCGTCTCTCGTTTCTGACGTTGCTGCCCTTTTTGCTGTGCAGTCAGTTGTGCACAGTCCCAGGTACAGCACTGCAAAAGAACAAGTAAAATGAGGAGATTTAGGAATTATAGTGGAAGTAGAGTTGAAAACGTAATTATCAGTTTGGATATAATGCAGGGTCTAAATACGCTTTTGTGAGTAAATTCTGGGAATAAAAAATTTGTAATGAACTAAATTATATTTCCATTTTCAAATGATTACCATTTCTTTGAAGTGAAGCTGTATGCTAATCAACTTCTGAAAGTTTTTGGTGATACGTGAAGCATGAAATGCAAAAGCAGCAGCTCCAATTCGGTGCTTAAAGCCAAAACCAAAGGGGTTTTCAGAAATCTGTTAGTTTGTGGTGATGTTATTTGAGATCTGTTAAATGTTTTTAATTTACTGTATTAAAATGTTTGATCTTAAGTCAGCAAGTGAAATACAATTTTTTGATGTTTGCAGATGCAGACTTTGTGGGTAGTGACACCCTAGCCAAGCACGGGGAAACCGTACAGGAGCCGTTTAGATGTGGGAGACTGGTCTGAACAGCTTTGGTTTTGCCTGAGGTCACCAGTTTTTAGTATCTTTTTGGCCTTGCAACATCTGCCCTAATGCAAACACTCTAACTGAAAGCAAACCTTACCTGCTTTATATCTAATGAGACAACTGGAAATAAAACTGTGTCTTGCTGTTGCCATCCCCACAGTAGACCTTGTGGTGGTTTTATCTTAGGCAACTAGCTTTGCTTTGTGCTGTTTTTTTGATACTTAGTTTTTTGTTAACTTAGGAGAAATTTAAAAAGAGGGTAGAGAAGGGTTTCTGTCGAGAATTTGGTTGCTCTCCCTATGTAGACTTGTAAATACTGTGAATTTAGTTCAGTTAACTAAGTGCCTAACTTTGCAGAGCGTATCTGTATGTAAAAATGTAAATTATCTTAATTTTCCATTAAATAGATGCATCTTTTTCGCACAGGAGGACCCGATATCTGAAATTTAGCAGTCCTGCCTAACTAAAAACTGGGTGTTATTACAATACAGGTGTAATTTAGTGCTTATTTGAAGTTACGGAGTGTCGTCTGCCCTGAAATAGTTCCTCTTTCATAAAGCTGAGAGCAGACGGAATGGGAGAAGGCAGAGGAACTTTGTAACGGTGGGGTATGCGCCAGGGTACGTCTGTCCGAGGGCGTTCTGCGGGGCAGCACCGTCTTGCTTTCCTGCAGGAAATCCCACGGCTGGGAGTGCGGTTTGCAGAGCACGCTGTGGTGCTGGGAGCTTGCGTCTGACCTCTTCCCTGCGCACGACTGACTGCAAAATACTTGATATTCTCTCTTCTTCTTTTTTTTCATTGGTTACGCTCAGCCTGTGTTACTGCTGTAGTGGTCTGTCACCCGCCACGCACTGCCCTGGTACCATTCACTAAAGAGCAGGAGCTGGGGGTCTGGGACGTGCCAGAGCGGCAGTTGCGGAGGGAGAGGACGTCCGCGGGCGAGTTTGCACTGCGCCGTTCTCGGCAGCAGTTCCCCATCAGCTGCCTCTCCTGCCCCAAGCTGCTGAGCTGTCTGCCTGCTGCTCGGGGTTGTTTGTGTCTGCAGCAGTGAGTTACAGCAGTGCTGGGGCGGGCAGGTGACATCAGTTGGATTTCTTGTGTCGGATGCCAGCCAAAACAGATGCGGGAAGAGGAGGGAGAAAAGAATTTGGAGTCGTCCGTTTACAGCGCCAGCTCCATTCTCCATGGAGCCGATGTGTGTGTTTGCCTTGTGCTGTGTTCCCGGCCACAGCAAGTGCAGTCTCCTTCACAGGCGCTTCTGTGAGCCTGGAGTCAGAGAGAGCTCGCTCTTGCCTTTTGTTATGTTCCGGGGTTTTATGGGGATTAGCATTTCTGACCAAACATTTGCAGCAAATATTTCTGGAGTTCTAGCTTTCCTGGTTTTCGTTGTAATCAAATTTTAAATACATGAATATCAACTCATTGTGCAGAATTTCAGGATACAAACAAAACAGATTGGTAGCTGATTTTAAAAAAATGCCCACAACATGAAACAAAACTTTACACAGTTTTTTCCCGTGTTCTTTCTTTTTCACCCTGAGAGATTATATTACTAGTTACCCTACTGTTTTTTTTACTGACTGAAATTTAAATGAATAATTACCCACCATAAAGACCCTGCAGTAAATATTGACTGGTTTACATGAACTACTAACGATCCTTTTCTTGAAGAATTAAACAAAAATTCCCCTTATTCTAGGTTGAATTTTCATAACTTCCTAAATTCCGTCAGAAACCAGTTATATGAGAGGAAAAAATCCTTGACTAAATGAAATGGTTAAGATTGGTATGTTTTTGGTTTCGTGTCATAAGGTAAGAGCTAGGGTAAGAATACAGATTGTTTGGGTTTGTTTGGGGTTTTTTTTGTATCAGCGTGTGAGCTCTACAAAAGGTCGCTCCTGAGGAATGGTCTAGTAACGGTACCATTCCTCAAACAATCCAAAGTATAAACAAAGACACTGCGTTCTTCCTTGATGCAAAATACAGTCCCAGCTGCAGAGGGCTCCTGAACAAGCGCTTCTAAGGAAGCGTGGGCACGGCTGTTTCAGAGCTGCAAAAGGGAGAGACCAGTAAGTCACCGGAACTTCAGCTATCCTTTCTGTCCGAACAAGTGTGTTACTGCTAACCGTTACAGTTCAGCAGGTCTCAAGGTTCTTTGTCTCGGCAAGAAAAAAAGTAAGTGGTTGAGCATGTATTGGTGTCATGATCATTTTACAAAATTTGAGAAGACTCCCTTAGCTAACTGGCCACTAATCAGCATTTCAATGGCCTCAGCATAAGGTAGCGCTCTGTTTCTCTCTGGTCAGTGCATAGCCACGTTTCCCCTCAGTGTCCTGATAAATAACAGGTATAATGCGTTCTTGTGTCAGATAAACTTGGCATTTAGACCTCTTAGTATGCATTTTGGATTTTTTCCTTAACATTAGGAAAATCATTAAAGCAAAAATGCTGCGTCAGATACTGCCAAGTCTAATGCCTCCTTGAACGTAAGTGCTACTCAGATCAGAGGGCTGAGAGAACGTGCTTAGTACCTTTGGAAAATTTCGTCTGAATAAATGTCAGCATGCTCTCTCTGACTCCGTTACTGCTATCTCATTTCCCTGCCTCCTGATTCTTTCATGACTTTTTTCCTTTGTCACTGTTCTCTTTTGTTTAACCTCAGTCTACAATTCCTCCATCAGCCACATACCGAAAGTACTGCATCACAGTCCCAGATAAACGTGTTGATGGGTCCTAATGTAAAATAACGGAATACTTGGAGAAGGTGCTTAATGTGACTTCTGCTCCCTTACATCCCTGGCAATTTATAGGACACTCACCCATCATTTAGGAGGAACAGAATTTTGAAAGTACTGCTGGAGCTCTAGCATGCAATTTTTAAACAAAAGCCTGATCCTGCATTTTTACTGAGGCTGCCTTAAATTGCAGTTTTCGAGAGTGCTGCTAATAAAGGTGCATTTTCGGCTTCTCCAGACTAAGGGAGAATTCAGCACGGAGGGGAAGGAGCTCTAATTCTGGTAGCTGGACATTAACCGCTACGCACTCAGTGGGAACTGTAGCTTGTGTAAATGTTAGTTGTTGTTTGTCTGCACGTACAGCCAAGTATTTTATTAGGAGTTCACAAGGGGTCAGATAAACATTTAGTGGCTTTCAAAAATTGTCTCTGGTCATTTGAGTACGGTGTGTTATGTGGTCAAGTTACAGTGAATTTCAAAGCACTGGGGGGATTACTGGTCTTTCAGACCGCCTCGAACTGTTTATAGTGGCTTATGGCCAAGTGTATAGCATGTTTCGGGAGACTATGAAATAGCAGAAATTAGTCAGTCTGCTGAATGGAAAATTGGGGACTTTTAGTTCGCTTTGAGTCATGTTTTGTTGTATTTTACTGCTACTTTGAAGTTAGTACAGTAGTGTGTGTATCGAGGAAAACAAGTTCAGGAATACTATGCGGTGATAAAGGAATATTGCGTCAGTGTAACGATGTGTGTGTGATGGATGACCCAAAACGTGATTGTTCTTCAAGAACTTTTTTTACACTGTTGAAACGGTTTTTTGCTGCAGAGTTCTTTGCTTGAAAATTATTCTAATTTATATGGAGAAAGTCAGTAAATTTGACCATAAATTGTGGAAGAAGAGCTGCAGAGAGCAGAATCAGTAGTTAGAAAATTTATGAAGTACACCATTTTGCTTGCTCACGGATGTGTATGCAGAAAAGGTACCCGTTAAGCCTTACGGAAGTGATGACTCACTAATCCCTGTGTTTTCTGGGCTCTTTATTAAAATAGCCATTCAATTTTTGACCGATTTTAAGAGAGAGAAATTATGACTTCTGTATTTTTTCCATTTTGTCCATGTTCAATTCCCATAGAAGTGACAGTCTTAACATTTTTCAAAGGCAGCTGCATTTCAGCAGGCTCTAAACCTGGCTGTGATCTCCCCCTGTCAAATCTTAGGGTATGGTCAGGACAACATGGGAAAAGATTGCTGTCATACTTTTCAGCTGCTGCCTTCAAGAAGCAGCAGGAGGCCAAAGTAACATTTTAAGAGAAGATGATGTCCGGTTTTAGCTTTTTTTGTCTATCCTGTTGCTAGTCTTTCAGCATGGTTGCAAGAGTTGCGTACATTCTGCATCTTGAGCTCTTACATCTGTTGGATCTCAGTTGCTGCAGTTCTCTGGGGTATATTGTAAGCATTGATACAGCTTTAGAAGGAACATAAATTGCCCTAGGTCACTAGAGCATTTATACTCTTACAATACTTGGCTTTTCTGAGGGTTATATTTCTTAATTGCCTTCTGCCAAGAAAGCAAATGTGAAGAAGAATTTGGTCATGACATATGTACAGTGAAATCCAAAAGTCTGAATAAAGGGCTGAACTGCTGTTGATGGGGAAGAGAAACAAGGAGGACATCTCGTTGAGCGAAAGAAGAAGGTAGGATTAAGTAGGTTAGTGAAAAGGAGAAAAGAAGAAATGGTAATGGAGACAATAAAAACTCTGTGTCACTGGCATGGTTCATAGTGTCTGCAGCATAAGGTGCTATTAATGAACGATTTGCCAGCTAATTATCCTCTTTTTAATCCACTTAATGTTGTACACCATAGCAGAGTTTCCCAAGCCTATCTCACTTGCTTAACAGTATTAGTGGAAATAGTTCCCAGCTACAGTTATACTTCACTTTAGAAACCCGTTCGCTATAGTTTTGGGAGTTACTGTTTTTTGGAGGTGAGCTATGTGAGCAGCAGTACTTCATAGTGAATAATTCTGAAAGGAAGCAAAGTATAAGTTAGCTAATACACAGGAAGTGTGTTTAACAGAAACGCAATTCTGCCGGGAAGATCATGGAATTCACGTGTTGTGAGCGCAAGGTGCTGCATTATGGCAGATAACTTTAAGCACCGAGCTGACTGAGAAATGCACTTAGTGGAGGCTTTTGTCTGTCGTTGTTGCAGGTCTGAGCAGATTTAAAAATCTGTTACTCCGACTGAACTGCGTCTCTTCACTGACAGAGGGAGCTGAAGGCAGCTGCCCTGCTGTGTTGGAGGTCCAGGGCAGCTAGAACGAAACTTGACTTAGGTTCTCAGTCTTTTAGACCTTTGCTGCTCTGCCCGTCGGAAAGAAAAAATGCGTTTCTCTGACCCGTGGTTGGACCGCATTGGAGCCTGCAACGGTGGAATCTGATACTTTCCATTTATCTGTATTTCACAAGTTTGTGTGAAATGCTGAAACTGTTTAGTCATTTTCTTCACATGCTCACAAAAAAGGTTGTTGGTGTTCTGTGTGTCCCACACTGCATTGATTTATGATTGTTTTTCTGCAGTATAAACTTGGAATTGCAAGGTCATACCCCACCTATACTACTAGTTGTATGACACAAGTAGCTGTGGGTAGGTTGTGTGTCAGTTCACAAACACTGTGTGCTGTAGTATGCTTCTGTTCATCCTCCCCAGGGTCTGCCCTCTCCCAGGCGAGAAGCAATGCTAAATATGAGTCTGAGCAAATAATGATTTTTTAGGCTTCTGTGAAAGCTCCAAGTAGTAAAGTGCAGCTGTTTTTACTTTGGAGAGACACCAGCCTCTATTCCTTGGAACAATCCTCCTGTTGTAAAGAGTTAGCCTCTCATCTAAAATTTTTCAACTTTGAATATTGTTGTTTTCTAAATTCTGTACCTTTTTATACTCAAAAAAAGAGAATTTGAACAAAGCTTACTCTGTTAGGTATGAGGGGTAGTGATTCCTTAGTGATGAATCCTTCTGTGCGGTCTCAAGCATACTCACAGCATGAAAAATGCTTTTGCCTCCATTTCCTGTACCAGTGGCAATACATATTTAATTTTATAAAGACAGCAGATACATAATTTTGAGGTCAATGAGTGTTGGGGCACTCAGTAAAAATTTCTAGAGCCATTTGAGCATTAGTGGAAAGGTTAATGGTAGATTGCTAAGATACTCTCCTCAGTGCCTGATTCTTCATATCTTGAAATACCCAAGAATTTCAGGCACAGGTTAGTACCCTGTGCTTGGAGAGGCCTCGAAGTCGGAGCAGTATGCTTTTGCAAATTTAGTAATTCCTCAGCTCTTGGGAGCTGCTTGCGTGATTGTGTTACCTGCCGTTTGTTGGAGCACTGCACGTTCTCGATGTGCTTTACTTCTGCTCCATAAAGCAAACATTTCTTTGCTGTTTTGAAAAGCAATGTTTTCCAAACCTGACGTCAAGAGAGAACGTTACTTTCTTCCATTATTTGCTGACTCTGTAACGCAGGTGAGGAAGGCTTGAGGACTTTGAGGTGAGGGGAAGGATCACCTCCCTTGGCCTGCTGGCAATGCTCTGCCCACTGCAGCCCGGGAGGCTGCTGGCCACCTTGGCCATGAGGGCACATTGCTGGCCCGTGGTCAGCCTGGTGTCAGCCAGGACCCGCAGGTCCTGCTCTGCAGGGCAGCTTTCCAGCCACTCAGCCCCCAGCCTTTCCCAGGGAGCGGGTTGGTTCCTCCCTGGGTCAGGGCTTGGCATTTCCCGTTGCTGAACTTCACGAGATTCCTCTCTGCTTGTTACTCCAGCCTGTCCAGGTTCCTCTGAATGGCGGCCCAGCCGCCTGGTCTGTCAGCCGCTCCTCCGGGTTTTGCATCATCTGCAAACTTGCTGAGGGTGCATTCTGTCCCATCATCCAGGTCAGTAATTAGGGTGTTGACCGTTATAGGTCCCAGTATCAGTGCCTAGGGTGTACCACTATTGACTGGCCTCCAGCTGGTGGGTGGCTCTGAAGTTGTGACTGCTTGCAATGCTTTCATGTCCCGGTGACATTAAAAAGATGTTAACTGCACAGAGTGGGTTATAGCATCATGTCCTAATGCTGCTAAAATATGTAGATACCTTGATTTAAAATACAGTTGTCAGTTAAGTTAGGTATATATGCAAGATTGTACTTCATGTAACTTAGTTACTTTGTGTAACTGTCAAGAAAAAAGGGTTTCAGTGTGAGTTCTTATGAAAAGAGCAGTTTTCTGAAATGTGACAAAAGCGGTGTGAAGTAAGCAGGTTAAGATTTTCTGGCATCGTTGCATAGTTTTGCAAATTAACTCCCAAAACGCAATACCTCTGCAGGCAGTCTGGTGATTTTGAAAAGATGAGCAGGTCCGGACAGGTTAGAGATTTCCTCAGTTCTGTGCTGCTCCCCTGACTGCAGCTGCCCATCATGGGAACGCTCTTCTAGCGTCGTGTGCTGATATGACCGATACAGGTTGGAGAGGTCAGGTTTTTCTGTTATGTTGTAGGGCAGATGATTGTAGAGAATTGCCCCACCAGCTTACAGTTCTTACTTGTTCCTTCTGCGTTAGTGGCAGCCGCTAGGGACTTTTGTCCAATCTTTTTTCAACCATGGCAACTTAAGTTAAAAGAAAAATTACAGCTAAACATCAGTAGCAGGTTAAGCGTGCTCCATAGTGCAGCTGCGGTTGTCCAGCTGAAAGCTTGCTGGCCAATACATCACGTTTTGCCATGGGAAACTTATACAGGCATTTCCTGACGGAAGAGAGAAGGGTGTACACAAAACAAAAGCTGGTAGGGGTGACTGCCGATCAGTGCGTAAATAAGCCTGTAGGAGCTGACTGGTAAGGGTTCCATTTTTTGCCGTATTTTTGTCTTTAATTTTGTAATTGCACATGAGTTTCTGTCATCAGGACGTGCAGCTCTCTCAGCATGATGATTCCAGTAGTGTCTCCTTCTGAGTGGGGATTCCCCATCCTAATTTTAATGAGAAGCCATAAACTTGTGGCTTCACTTGTTCATTTTAGTTTGTCACTAGCGTGATTTCAGCTCTTGGGATGCAAATAAAATCAGCTCACGCACAATATTTTGAATATATTGGAACTTACTGGTGCATACTTGATTATTCGATTGTGAATCTGTAGTCCATTTCAGTGTCGTCTTCTCACAGTGCCTCGCTGTTCTTTCTCAGAGAGTTAGAATGAAACTTCCTAAGATTGTTTCATTTTTTGTTCTGAGATCTTTTTTTGTCCGTAATTGCTTCATTTCCTATGGGACAAGGGACAGAAACTGTCCCAGAACATTTAATTTGTTCTAAACTTTCTACCTATTCTTTCACTTACGCAGATTGGTTCTGTTCCTATTTTGCAAATCCTCTCACAACTCAGGCCAGTTTTAAGGTTCTCTCAGGCAGCAACTCCGTCCTCCTGCCAAGGCTGCTCCTTTCCTTTTTCCTCACTTGGTCTGTTCAATATCTAAAGAAAAATGGATTCTCATCTTTTCAGTGGCTGTTCACAGTGCAGTAATACTAATAATAGTAGGTATTCACTCTCGACATACGTCACAGATACAGCCTTTTATAACTGTGACCCATGTTAGAGCAGGGAAAAGTCTTTTTCCAGAACTCCTGTGTCATACATTTAATTATAATAGGGATCTAAATAGGAAGCCATTTTATTAAATGAAAGGAATCAGTCTTTAACTTGCTGTCTTTTCCTGGCATAATCCAGAGGTTTTTTTGGATGTTACTCACATTGCAGGAATGTATCAGATCTTGGCATACATGCCCAATGTTTTTTAGTATGTTTAAATAAGCAATGGCAACACAAGAGAGATATTTTAGAATTTAAATAATTTATGCTTACGTACTGGAGCTTGCTTCATCTGTTGAAGTAAGGATCTAGTTGTCGTGGTTGTCCATTCCTGCTAGGAAATAGGCTTTTTTGTCTCGGCTGTGACACTTGCGGAGCACTACTGCCTCAGCTCTGAAACTGCAACTTGAACGTGACGTCTTTTATTTCTCCTTTGATTCGTGAAGGGCCTCTGTCTGCAGGTTACACAGTTTTATCTTGTCCAAGATCGTTAGTCTTGAGCGAGCATGCACGAGTACGTGTGGTATCCTGGGAACCAGCTGTGCAGTGTCGCATCGCTTGCTGTCCCTAATGGATGGAAATGATACCAGAGGGTTTACAGTAATTAAGTCTTAAAGTAAAAGTCTTAACATGTGATAGATCTTGTTGAATGAGAATAAATTCATTCCAATGTGCAGCAGTGTTCTCGAGGTATCGTTACTACAGACAGATATATACACATCTATTCGAGTCTATTAATATACCTGATGTACCCTGTTTTTTCTTACTGTTCCCAAGTTGTTAGGAAGTGCTGTAAAGTGACACGTTTTACTAAGCTAGCGGGCAGTGGGAAGGCATTGTTCCCATTAACGTGTCCCCACAACAGGCTTGACTTTGCGCTGGGAAAGAAGGTGTTGTGGAAACTAAAATGTAACTCATGCTGTTCTTGTATTAAGTTTCTGTGAGCACAGTTAGAGGAACAGTAAGTATGTATTTATTTTTGTACAAATGAATAACAGAAGATAATTCTTTAGGAAATAAACTGGTCTTTGTATTTTGCTCTACCTTCACTGAGAAATTTGGAATAGAAAAAACCACTACCACCAGAATTTATCAATTTTATTCCATGATTAAACTGTATGCCTTACAGTTGAACACAAGCACTGAATAACTTCATATTACTGTTAGACAGTAAATTCCGTCCCCAAATAAAAATCTCATGTAGAGCCTCTATCAGTAGAGCTATTTGTAAAGATGAATTAAAAATAGAAAATACCAAGTCCAAAAAAATTATACATTTAACAACAAAACTTAAGTTTGCAATGTAAAATACTACTTCTAAAATATTTATAGAATGAAACATCTTTCCTTTTTTTGATAAAAATCAGGAATATTTTATGTCACAAAAAGAAATAGTGGAAAAAAAGGATAAAAAATTGAAAATCCAGCATTCAGATATATTGGTTGGAAAACAGAAGATAGTATTTACACACTTACAGAATCTGAAAGAAGCAGCTCCATCAATCATCTGTGCTGTCAAGTCACCTGGTACTGGTTAGAAGGTAGCCTTATGAAAGGCACTGTTATCCGGAATGTTATGAACGACACATTGGATCGGCCTTAACAAACAGAAACAGAAGTTTAGAATTACACTAATTTTACCAAACTTCAGCCTCTGGGAGATTAGGCATTGTGTGATCCTTGTGATTAACGATCTGGTTTTGGTCAGTAGAAAAAGACATCCCCTGTTGCTTTTGGGCACTTGCCTTAGTCTAAGGGTGATCCCAAGCCGTAAGCTTGTCCCACAGGAACATAAAGTATTTATTTAGGAGAGGAGTTTTCTAGTTGCATCCTAACTATACCGGGGAAGTTAGAAGTTCGTACCTTTCTTTGTTGTTGTTCAACATAGCCAATTTACAGCCTGCATATGACTAAGCACCAGGGCTGTCCGTGGATGTGATGGGCTGGCCGGCGTTACCAGCAGGTGGTTTCTGCTGTGTTCTGCGCCATAGTGCGCAGCAATGCTTAGCGGTTTCTTCAAAGTGCACCAAGGGGGAAGGAAAACTTTGTGCTTAGAAAGATGCAGGCACGCTGTATGCACTGAAGGTACTACCTAAAAGAAGTCTTCAGTTCAAACGTTGGAGTTGTTGCTGCCCAGTTCACGCTTCTGTCTGCTCTCAGTCTGGCATGGGTCAAACGACTGCAGGTTTGGAGCTGAGGGGAAAGAGGAGAGCGCACTGTGGACTTCCTTAGGCTGCAAGGTGCTAGGAGTACCTTTTTGGTGAATATCTATCTAACCCACCTTGGGTGGTCAGACTGGTGAAATCTGGAGAGGATATTGATGAGGCGTCGCGGGGCTTGGAGAGGCTGGAGGCAGCCAGGGTATCTCTGGTTTGCTGCTGAAATAGCTCCCTGGCAAGGCAGCGTTGGTAATGAGAAAAACATTTTCCAGTGCGATGCCTTTCCAGCTACGAAAGCAGTTAGTAAGGACTGATGTAACTGCTGCTCCACATTGGTTGTGCTTTTAAGAACACGAAGTTTAGACTTGCAAATATTTATCTATTCTGTCAGTATTTGGAATACGATTTGAAGTGCCACCTTTTAAATAAAAGTTCTAAGAACTAATTCCAGTAGTAATAAAGTGTAATTAGTTCTAATCATAGGATTTCTAATCTGATAATTTTAGTGTTAACTATTCTTCCTCTTGCTTTTAGTTCCTACTTTGCCATGTTTTAAGTGCAGAAGTAGAGAGTTGTGTATGTGAAAAGCTTAGCCTTACTTTTGCAATAACGCAATTTTAATAAAAGCTTGATACAGGAATAATTTTACAAGAAAGTTTTTCGTTTGGTCTAAAATGCACAATCAGTGTCAGCTTTTCTTTTTTATTTTAAGCTATTTTTATCATGATTGTGGAAGGAAGGAGAGACTGCAAAAATACAGTGAGACGAATTAGCTAATTAGACTGATATTTGAGGTTTCCACCCATAACCGAAACCAGAGTTTAAGGTGCTGCGTACAAATGTAGGTGACTCGTTGAAATACACTGGAATAGTAATGATGTCAGGTATTGCCACAGAAGTAAGCTTTGAATTCATGTCTTGTTAAATGAGATTTTTCAGTTAAACTTTTGCAAGTTCTGGGGAGAGTGACTTTTTGTTTGCTTTTATATTACTCTAAAGTGATAACCAGGTTAATTTTCAGCTCAGATTTTAAGGTATGACCATTCAAACCTTTAATTGGTTAGAGCCTTTTTGGTTAAGAAGCAAGTAGTAAAAATCTTGTGGCCCAGTTGCATAGATGAACTGGAAAGTATAGTAAATTGCCATGATTATCAAATGGAAAAATGGAATTTGAGTTACGCTTGGGAACCAGGAAGTACTGATGAAAGTATTTTACTTAAGAAAGGGGAGGTTACACTGGCAACTGGCAGAATCCCTTGAAGTTTCTGTAGATGAAAAGAGTTTTGTTGCGGTTCAATTAGTGAAAAGAGAGAAAAATTTCTGAAACTTGCCAGCTACAAATTCCTTTCATCAAATGATACATGAATATAATAAAATAATAATTGTAGCTTTATTCATGTGAATGAGAGCAGGGAGTTGATATGCCTTAGGTGTACAAAGGTGTACAAAGGTATCTGTGATGGCTAATTAAGATGTTAAGATTATAGTCAAAAGCAGTTACAGATGAGTGTGCTTTGTTTGAATTAATAAAATCAAGTCTTGCTGCTGGTTTTAAAAAAAAAATTAAAAATGCTTATGAACACATCCTCTTCTGTTTTCTGCGGTCCCTTTCATTTTCAAAGACTTCAGTAAAAGTGAAGTTCAGTGTTTTCCCCGTCCAGCTACCTTATTATAAACCTAAGGCTCAAGGAGTTAATAGACAAATTAAGGAAGCTGGAGGTCTAATGGTGTTTGTGGGGAGAAGGGAATCTGTGTGTCTTGGTTTATAATTGCTTCTGTTTTCGTTAAACACATTGCCCTGTTGAAGAGGAGAAAATGATGGATTTTTACTGTATTACCTGTAAAAATATTTTTAATGCAACAATGGCTTCCTGTTTTAGAATAATTGCTCTTATAAAATGAATGCTGGTTTTGTTCATGAAGTGACACGAGTAGGACTTTGCCACATTGTTACATCACTGTAGTGGGTTTGCTGATAAGGGGGAAAAAGAGCTGTATTAAGGTAAAACGTGTGATTTCCTGTAGTTTTGTCTAAAGGTAGCAGGTATTTTCTGCTGTTGGGTTGGTATTTTTCCTTACGGTATGTGCAGCTCTGTTATATTGATGGTGTGAACACGTAGAGGTGTGTAAGGCAGACAGTCTTTAAAACTCTTGGAACAGTTTTCCTGGCACTTGGCAGTGATGGTACATCATATCTCAAGTGCAGGGCTTAGGTAATACAGAAGTAAAATTACCTTAATTCTTGTTTACTTTTACGCTTTGTATTCTAACGATTTGGCTGCTGACTTTGCTTAGTAGTGGTAATGGCATCTTCACAGTCTCATGTTTTTCTTTGCCAGGTAGGTTTATTTTGCCAGTTTCTCCCAGCTTAAACTGTGTCATTAGCTTTTGGGTTTTAGGAAACACCAGCTTAAAGCTCGGTTGTACGTTCCCAAAGCCTCGTGTTCTCCTGCACCTTCAAGGGGTGATTTACACAGACGTGCTGATCGTTCTTTGCAAGTAAGGCTGCCAGCGTTAAAATTGTCCCATCCTGAGAAGAGCCGCTCAGCCTTGTTTGGTTCCGTGACAGGGCACCTCGCTGCAGCGGGCACCCCGTGGGACTGCCCCTCTCCCCCAGCGCCCGCAGCTCCTGCTGTCGGGCATGAAGGAGGGAGGAGGAGCTATACAACAGAAAATAAAGATTTGACCCACAGGCACCCACAGGACAGGAGATCTGAGTTTCTAGTACAAAAATGTTGTGGTTTTTATTATCTAGCTCTCGTTTGCAGCTTGAAGGTCTCGCCTTCACATGCCTCCAGTGCAACCCGGTTAGAGTTGACGAGTACAGCGCAGAGGTGTGCACCCCCATAGTTCTGCAGTCCTGTCCGTGCGTTTACCTCTCCATCCTGCACGCTTGTGGTGGAGCGCTGCTGGGAGAGGATGATCTCGGAGCAGCTGGGTGTCGCACACCCTTCTCATCACCTGACGCTGCAAGGGCGCCCGTCAGATCCCTGCCTGCACAGGTGTCTGCGTTGTGATCCAGAGCCCCCAGATGATGTGCCCATCGGTGTCCTTCACACAACCATTCTTGCCACGTTAGGCATTAGCCACTAGTATTTCAGTGATTTGAAAAGATTGCAAATAACATAGCTTTAATTTGTTTAGAATAAAGTTAAATTTAAGGTGGGCTCTGAATCTCATCAGATTGTTTCTGCCGTCAGCCCTGGGTAGTCCAGGCCCTAATAATTTAGACACGTAGTTGTGCACTGAAACATGGTGCAGGATGTTTGCGGTCTGAGAAGTGCATGGACTTTGAGTATTTTACTTTAAGCAGAAGCTGCAGGGATTAACAGTAAAATTTACTATAGGGCTCATGTCGGCCAGCTCTGAAATCGAGCAAGATCTGCGTTGGAATGTGGCATCTGTTTAAACGGTGCACAGAAATAGTACACAACAATTTTTAGGTCAGGAAGCTGGGAACATCATGATCAACTGAAAATGCCAAGGGAATCGTAGGTGGGTGGAGTGTTATTACCCAGTCTGGTGTGCGGCCAGGGAACTGACAGATCTCTGAAAACCTCTGTGGGATTGTTGATAACCACAGCTGATCGGGATTCACCTCCACGTCCCGGGGGGGTGTCAACATACAGCAGTACAGTTTCTGCTGTATCCTTGCTTTTTTTTTTTTTCTCTGTTTGCATCTTGCCTGTTTCTCTGTCCATCACTACAATTTCATGTACAAATGTTGATGAGGCATTGCTCCAGTGGGGTGCAGGTGGTGCTGGTTCCCAGGCCAAGGCGACCAACAGTACGTTTTGACACAGTGAGAGTGTTCAGTGGAAACCTGTTTGTGATCGTTCCCAACGCACATCTGAACTGCCCCTCCTGCTCTGGCTCCTGCCTCTCTGCTGTACCGTCCATCCTCCTCAGTTATGCCAGTGAAATTATTCATGGAGTCACTTCTCAAACTAGATCAGGCAATTAATGTGTGGTTTTTAAAGGCAGCTTAATTTCTTGATCTAGTTCATGCAAGCAGAATGGGCGGTGCAAGATGCTACAGTGCTGGGAAGGAAACAAGCAGAAAGCATGGGATCAGGAATGACCTGATGGGCTTTTGTCACTAAGTGCTGATTGTAACGATTGTAAATGGGAACTTCATTGCATGGACTGGAACTCTTACATCAGTCAACCCTTTATCTAAATTATTTTCTTAATGTTTGCTTGGTAAATGACTGGATGCAGCTGTTGATGCTACTCACCGTATCATGTGAATACCTGGGTCACACAGTTTCGCAATCGTACGTCTGCATTGATACCATAACAACATGTAGGTGTTTGAGGTCCTGTATCTGAGCTGATAGCTTGTAAACCACTCAAATTATCCTGGCTGTTGACTTTTTAGATTTATAACATGAATTCATTGGCATGGAAATAAAGTCTTAAGATATACAGAGTGAGCTGTGCATTTGGCATAACCAGGTACTTTTATCAAGTTCTGCTGCAGAGCCAAAGTGCATCTTAGGGGTCAGAAGACGCAGCACAGGATTTCACCAGTTTGGCCTGTTACAAACTGCAGCATTGGAGTCTGTTCTGGAGGAGAACTGTGGGTATTAGAAGTGGTTTTTTGTGTACGCGTGCAGGTTTTTTTAGTAGTATATTTCTGTTGATTAGAGGTTTTTTGCTTTTCAAGTTCCTCTAAGAGATATCAGTTGAATGATAATGTGTTAACTTACCATCTGGCTGCTCCCAGACCTTAAGTGGAAATATATATGAATAGTCATTGTGAAGACGCAAGATCAAAATAAAAACATAAACCAAAAAGGTATCTGTGAAATTTCATCAGCAAAGTGAATTTAAAAAACGCTAACAGGGAAATTATCTACTAGAGGTTGCCTAGCACGCTGGAGTTCAGCAGTGAAGGCTGAAGTAGGTCTTGAGTGTCTGGAGCTGGAAGCCTCTGCGTGCGTGCGGGTCCTAGGAGAGAACTGCCGCAGCATACTAGGCCGCCTTTCGATGTCGCGTGCCTGCAGCCGGTCAGACATGACCATACCATCCTGTCCAAACCGAAGTAACTAAAAAAGAGGGGTTTTTTCTACCTAGTAGTCACAGGGTCATTGAATGGGTGAGGCTGGAAGAGACTTGTGGAGATTGTCTAGTCCACCCCCTGCTCAAGTCAAAGCAAGCAGGTTGCTCAGGGCCTTGTCCGATAGGAATTTGAGTATCTCCAGTGATGGAAAATCCACCGTGTCTTTAGGCAGCCTGTTGCAGTGTTTGACCAGCCTCACAGTAAAGAAGTTCTGTCTCAGGTTTAAATGGAATTTCTAGTGTTTCGGTTTCTGCCTATTGCTGCTTGTTCGGTCACTGGGCACTGCCAAGGCTGGCTTAATTTTCTTTACTCCCCCAATCAGATATTTATAAGCTGAATCCCTGTTGTCAATACCAGCTGTGGCAACCAGTTGTTGACCTGCGAGATCTGCCCACGCCTCCCACACATCCTTCACATCATCCGTGCAGCCTTTTGATGGAAGCCCTGACTGACCTGTTTTGTACCTCTGTTATTTTCTGAATTTCTGATTTCTATTTAAGCTGGAATAAAGCTAAGCAAACTTTCAACTGCTAGTAGTAGCTGCTCACGTGTGCTCAGCTATTACTCGGATCTTCTCTTACTTTGCAGTGGTTACTGTGATGTCCTGTTTTATAGTGAATACTACATTTAAGCATACTTAAAGAATTCAGACTAAATAATAGGTGTACATCTGAGGTCATATTTATCTGTTATTTCAGAATAGAAATAAGCAGGTAGTCCTGCGAGAACATGTAAGAAAATAGGAAGGGAGGAAGACTTTTGTTGATACATGCTTATCTAGAATCCCACACGTACTGGGCAGTGTTCCAGCTTTACTTGGGATTTCCTTCTCCGAAGAGCTGCTTTATCTGTGTGACCCTTTTTCAGACCAATTAGTATCTCTCTCGTTCTTGGAAGCTTACTAGAACCCTTCTTGATGTGCTGTCTTTCTGAATTTGAGATTATTCTGTAATTTTGTTAAAAAAATTAGCTGTCAGTTGTTAAGGGTCTGTAACAGCTTAACTGTTAACTATAAACGCTTTCCCTTCTGGAAGACAACAAACTTAAATGTTTGAAATTAAGGTCAATACAATGTTTTACTCATACTGTTTCTATTTAAAGGTGACTCCCATTTTGTGTTGGTACCAAGTAAAATCGAGGTGCATGTATACCATCCGAAGTTTCAGCTAAATTTCCATGTTTTGTGCCTAGATGTTGAAGGATGCTTTCCTTTCTATACTTTTTTGCTAGACTAAGGGCTTTCAGGCTGGTGTAACCTTGTCCCAGGCTTTTCTTACCGGCTTTACAGCTTGGATATATATCAAATTGCAGACTAATTTTTACATGCATTTGCCTTGTGAGTGTCATCTTGTCAAAATCTCACATGCTGAACAGTTGTTTCACATTGTAAGTTGTTTGGCACAAGTTAGAATATTAAAGTCGTTCTATTGATATTCAAGGCTTTTTGAGTCACTGACTACTAGTAACACTTAATAGTAATGAAGTGTTTTTTCATGCTGTTGCCTGTAATGATGGCTGTCCTCTAATTTTCATCTTTAATGATACCATAGGTAAACCCAAACTCTACTACATGGTAAAATTATACATACGTTTACTCTGTTCCAAATCTACTTTAAAGTAGTATCTCCTTTCTTCCAGCAGTTATTACTTGTGCTACATGTCCTTACCCTCCTCAATTGCACATATCTCCTTGTCTGTATTACCTTTCTAAATTAAAAGGAAAATCAGGTGCCTGAACTTTGCTACTCCTGCTGCTCCCAACAATAGTACCTAATTGTGAGAATGACCACCTTTTGGAAGTGAAGAGTAATTCTGAGTCTGCGAGTGTGAAGTCCAGCCTAGTGGTGCCCTCCCGCACAGTCTGCGTGTGCTGTGCCTAAGAGGCAGCAGTTAGCTGACCTTGAAGCTTCCTGTGGTTCTGGGGAGGTGGGATGGGGGGGGGGATAGAAGGCATCAAGGAAGAAGTGAATCATTCTTTAATTGCTGGGTTTTCTAAGCTGCTACTACCGTCTGTTCTGGCTGTCTGAGATATGCACAAGGATTGAGTGGCTGATAGCGAAACCCTTGTCCTGTTGGTTCTCACCATGCATCTTTAGTACTTCCTGCAGCGGGTGGCATACCTGTGTGCAGTCGTCGTGGCTTTGTAGCTGCAGAGTCTGAGTCTCGAGCTGGAGTGGGTGGTGAATTTTTTTCTACTTAGGACTTGGGAGAACTTTGAGGGCTTGGGCTGAGTGGTTCTTGTACTGCATTTTATTAAATTTGCTCCTGATCATTTCATCAGCTGCTTGACTTAGTGAATTTTTGCTACTGTTTTTTGAGGTGAATGACATTCAGTGATCAGTTTAACTAGCAGATTGAGCTGAAATGTTTAACGTTAGATTATATTCAGTACAGAATTGACTCATCTGAGTACTGAAGCAGGAGTGAGTGTCTCCCTTTATTTCCCTTATGTTGGACATCGCTTAAAACAAATGTGTTGTGCTGGATGGGTTCCATGAACCTCAGCAGGTTAAGCATCCTTTTTCCCATTGTAATTTGCTGGATATCTATGATTTTTCTACACTTAGGATTCGGTGTTAGTGACCAGGTTTCGTTGCGATGTCTGCATTGATGTAACGGGTGACTGTCACACACTCAAGAAATTCACTGTACAGAATACCTAACATGCTTGATGTGTTTGAGCACCCAGAAGAGAAATGAAAGGATCCTTGCATTAGTATTGCTTTTCTACAAGATCATTGTGAAATAAGCTGGATGGTGGGACAGATTTGGGTTTCCTGAATAGGCAGGATGTATTTGTGTCTCTGCCAAAAAATAGAAGCGATTACCTTTTATTTTGAGAGAGCTAGCAGGAAAATAGGACGGTATTTGAAGTAATGAGATTTTACATCCTTTGTAAAACTGAATAAATAGCAGATTTTAAAAATAATGCTCATTTACTGAATCAAATAGCCATGAGCTTTTTTGCTATGTTCAAATATCATTATTTTAAAGTGGGCTTTTGTCCTCCTTGAGTTCCAAATTAAAATGGATGGTGAGGAATACTTGTCAGTTTGTGAAGTGACCTGCAAAATAGAACCAAAGCTTTCCAGGAGTCTCTTCTTTACCACGCAGATTGGTTCATCTTTTCAGTGACTTTCTTCTCTTCAGAAGGAAAGGTACTGAACCAACCAAACAAAACGCTGCTGGCAAGCGATCGTTTGGAACAGAGGATGGTGTAACTTTTAAAAATTGCTCTGGAGTGTTAGAGACTAAAATGTTGGGATAGCTTTTGTAATACTTTGTCTTAGGATCTGCAGCAAGACTGTTCATAAAGCATCTGAGACATGCCTCTACCCCTCCCTGCCGTGTGCTTTTCCTTGCTTATCAGGCCCACACAGAAGCCACGTTCCAGATGGCGCAGGATAAGCACTGAGAGAACAGTGACACCCAGGCAGGGCCTGGCCCCTCCAAAAGGCAGCACACGCTGGCGGATTTGTGGTCCCTTTGTGGTCCCACCAGCCGTGTAACCCGTGCAGGGCCTTACACAGCCGTCCCACGCAGGCAGACGTGGCAGTCCCTCGACCCACAGCCACGGTCCGGCAGGCATCCTGTGGCCCGGCAGTCGTGGGCGAGGGCAGAGCAGGCCGGGCGTCGCAGGCTTGGGTGCTGCCAGGTGTGCTCGAGAGGAGGTCCCGTGCTGAGAGTGACTGCTGCTGACAGCTCCGGCTGGTCGGTAAGATTTTTCTTAGAAACCTGAAACAGTAAAACTGGCAGTAAAGATTTTGCTGGCAGCTGCAGTCTCTCTCCAGCGAACTAACTTTTCCTTCTGTTTACTGCTTAAAAAACTAAGTACCTGCTTGCCTCCAGATAATGTTTTATAATGACCTGCATAAAGTAAAGGTTACAATGATACATGTAAGCATCGTTTCCTAGCCAACAGCTCTGAAGAACAGTTCAGTAACTGTGATTGGTAAAATCTGTTTCAGGTCATAGGCTGATAAGCATCTGCATCCTGTGTCTTTGCTGTTAAGAGCGGATTACTCGCTGTCTTGGGTGGGGGGAAGATCAGACCCGCACGGGAATTAGCAGTCTGATACGGAGCTAAACAGGCACGCTGATGGATCAGATCACCCTTGTGCTTTAGTGAGAAGGAGATGCTTGGAACAGACATTGTTATAATGAGAAACGTGAGAAATAGCGTACTGAAAAGTCAGTACGTGATAGAGCAGGAAGAAGGTTCACGGGGCTTGTGAGCTGCTTTTCTGGAAGCAGGGAGCCCCAAGACAAGACTGCCTAAATATTAAAAATGTGGAGGCCTGCAAGACAAAATGCTTTTCACAGAACAAAAATGTCCTAAAATGCTAAATATGAATATACTAACCTGTCCTAAATAATTTTTCGTATAAATGTAAGTGCATAGTCAAGCGTTGGCTAAGTATTCATTTTTACAAGAACCTGAATACTGGTAAAGATGACTGTATTCACGCTAGGAGTAGCTGAGGAAGTAATTTTTTTAAAGTGTCACTGCAGCTCGGTGGCAGAGCCGGGCTAGAACTAAGGATTTTCCAGTTCCGCTCTAAACCACAGACAAACAGATTTTGTCGGTTCAGCTGCTTTTAGGGCTGGGTTTACTTTTTATTCCTGAAAACTTGGTCTGGGTAAAGTGAAGACCTTTTAGCACTAGTCTGGAATTTGCGCAGTTCTTACAGCCCGGGGTACCATTGCGGCTGCAGGCACAGCGAGGCTGCAGAGCGTCTGGAAATGCCCGATACAATCAGTTATTCAGTGTAGATGCAGCGGTTCTCATGATTCCTAGATGTGTTAAAATCAGAGAAATCTGTGGCATACTTACAGCATCTCTGCTTACAGAATATATCAGATATTTCAGGCTTGGTACTTGCATGCAAGTCACCTGTGTGTGTGTCTGTTGAGAAACACCCGAGGGAACTTTGCAGACTCACCTCTTGATGTCCCTGCCATCTGCATCAGCCCATGGTGGGCTTTCCTCGCCGTCTCGGCGCAGAGGAAGGACCGTCTTCCCCACGTGCGCACGGATACTGCGTCCGTGTCTGGTCACAGTTCTGTTTCTGACCAACCTGAACATTTCCCACGTCCATGAGTTCTGTTTTGCTTGAACTAAAAGCTGCATGAACCGATCTAGAAATAGGTATATATTTTCTTCCCGGGAGTTGAGATTTGAGTAACTGCGTTGAAGCAGGAGGTGGGAAGCTGTTTGGTATTTGTCAGCATTAGGGGAGAAAAATGTTAATTGTCTAAAAGCAGTGCATGCTACCAGGGTTTTCCAGGAGTTGCTAGGAAGAAGATTAATAGTCAAAATTCTGTAATGAAAAATCAGTTAGCTATTTTCGCTTATATTTGGAAAAAACACAGGCGCCTTGGTGCAAATACTCTTTTTGTGTTGTTCCATGGGTATATAGCACAGCAGTATGTGTCCATGCTTTGGAGATCACGGGACTTGATGCTATCTTTGTAGTAGAAGCAGAATTCTTATGATGTTATCATATATAATATGAATTTTAATATTAAACTTAATGCTCTGCTATGAGAAATATGTAAACTTGGCTTTGGAGCAGCAGTATGCACTTCCTGGAATTCTGTGCATAGCGTGGTTATAAATAAGCAGCAGGTTATTTGGGAATCACTAGGGCTGATATCTGGTATCTTAAACGGTATCTGGGAGAAATTGTTTTCCCTGACAGGCAGATGATTTTTGAAGAATGGAATATGCTTTATTTTGAGAGTTTTTATCTTACTAATGAATACCAAGTATACGTCAAGCACAGTGACTGGCTCACCAAGCAAACACATATATCCTATTTAATTACTTTATACCTCGTTTGTTGCCAAAATTTCATGCCTTTGACTATTGAATATAACATTTCCAATCTAGATCAAAATGCCAGAATTCCTCACATGTAAGGAAGATACTAAAATGATGGAGAAGTGTAGGATTGTCAATATGTGGTTTAGGTCTGGCTTTAGGATAGTTTAATTTTCAAGGCAGTTGTCTTTTACTTGTGTGTGTGTGTCTATAGCATTGGAAACGTACACCGCTGCTCGTGGTCCGGTAGTCAGTATGAACTGTACTTTGGTGGTGACTTGATTCATTTTCAGCGTGTGAGTACTCTGTCGCATTCTGGGGTACTGCATAACACCAGTAAGCTACTCAGACGCGTGGCATTTGGAGGAAGTGCGGTGCAAAGAGATAGAAAGGAATCTCTCCACACAGCGCCTGACTATACCGTCTGTGCTTCTGGTTGATTTTATTCCTGGGTTGCCTTCTATTGCTTGCCAGCAAGTAATCAGCTGATCCAAGTGTGTGTGATTCAGACAGGGAGATGGCCTATGTTTTTGGTGTGCACAGGGATGTGTTGAGGGTGGATGGGTAGTAACAGCCAGATGTTAAAGAGAAATAACCCCTGAGATTTAGATTAATTGACAGTAAAAGGCACCAGTGCAACTCTGCTCTTCAGGTGACACTGTTACTCATAAAGATTGTGAAGTGCTGAAATAGTTTTGAGGTGTCTCTAAGTGATGAACGTAACACCTGAGCAGTGTTTTAAAATTATAATTGATTTAAAGCAATCACAGTCCATTCAGTACAGAAGTATTTTCAGCTAGAAATGTTGTATCGAGTGTAACTGAATATACAGACTGAACAGACATTATTGTTTGGTGAGAGCTGGTGCTTTCTGGGCTTTATTGAGCTGTGAAGTGAGTGATAACAGTACACGTTTTCCATCTCAAAGTTTAGCCTTAGTTTGTCCACCTCTGCTGATATTTCATGTTCCTTTTCTTCTCGCTGTTATTGTAGGCAGATTGCTAGAAGTGCACTGAGATATCTTGTGTGAGTTGTTGTGCTCTTTAAAGTGGTAGGTATCAATGGGTGATGAGGCCGCTGCACGCAGCCCTGTCTGAGCATCTCCAAGAATCACCGAGTACTGCAAAGATCAGATAGATCTTTGAACTTCTAGACCTTGAAGAGCTCTCTTTATCCTATCATCTTCAGAGCTGTAGAGTGGGCATGGAATGTAGCTGGTGGAGTTATGAGTAATGCTTCAAATACCCAATAATAAAGGTACAGGGAGCTGGGCACCAGGTCCCACAGCCAGCTTGGCAGTGGTTACACCTGTGGGAGATGGCGCCTTTGGGTCGTTCCCTCTGAGGGAAGCTGGTGATCAGACAGACAGTGAAGAACATGAGGAAAAGTAGTGTTTGTCACTTCTGCGTGGACACAGCTGTGCATAAGGGAATTCCCCCATGCATGATGGCCCTGTGTGACCCGAATGTCGGAATCACCACGTCCACGTGCCTAACCTGAAGCGATGTATGAATGGTCAAGTCTTGAAGTGGGAAATACAGCATTACTCAAAAGGCTGGTTACAGGGTGTGTAACTGTTCCTCACAAAGTAAGCATGCTGACTTAATGGAACAGCATTCTTTGAAAAAAACAAAAAGTTCTAATATTTTTGTTTCTGTTTGGTAAAGTGATAAAACAAATTAATATTTTGGGGAAAAATGTTTGCAATTCATGCAGTTGTATCTTCACTGTTTGGATATTGGGTTCCCCTCCCTTCCCTGTCAGATGTGCATATGAAGTTTTCCTTAAAAAAAAAAGAAAGAAAGAAAAAAGTCACCAAATTTTGACATGAATATTTCAGCGACATGGTGAACAGTAATTTCACTCTGCTTTTTAATGCATGCGGAGACTAATTCATAGAAAGAGTAGATTATTACTTTGTGCGTCGAACTGTGTGTAGGTTGTCAGAGGAAACAGAATTTTGTCGGTGCTGAATATAAACACTGTGGCCTAAGGAGCCGTTGTGGACTGTCACAGAAAGCCCTCGGCTGAAAGAGAGGAGTTGTAACAGCAGATAATGTGCAACAATGAAGGGGTAGAAACCAGTAATTGCCACAATAATGGTACTCACCCATCTTTATTTTTGCTTCATTTTGACTGGATTGATGTGTATCGTTTTTTGCTTTTCTGATGCAAAAATGACCTTAGAGGTAAAATGATTCCTTTTTCTGCCCTTTTTTTCTATCTGACAGACGAGAGACGACTTCCTGGGTCAAGTGGATGTGCCACTCAGTCACCTGCCGGTAAGCAGTGCTTTTGTCTCAGCATGCTCTTTTCTGTTATCACCAGATGTGAAAAACCCTGATGATATGTAGAATTTATTTTCATAAGTAGTCCAGTTAAGTTTTCTTAAAGCAAACATTCTCAACAGCATTAGAGGCTTAAAGAAAAATCTTATGGACAACAAAGCACCACCGTGCACAGAAATTAGGAGAACTTGTTGCCTTTGCAGGGTCAAGGAAGGCAGTTGTTCCCTGGTGTCTGTTAAAGTTTGCAGCATCCAGGATTCAGTTCTCATCCTGATTCTTTCTTAAAATCTTTCTCTGGTCTGAGCCTATTGATGAATGACGTGCGGCCAAGAAACTGGTTGTTTCTCACCTTACCATTGGTGATTTTTGTCGTGTGAATCATCCAGCATCTTCCTTTTCATGATTCTCCCTTACAGTTGAAACAGTTGTACTCTCCCTTAGCAAACTCCACTGCCTCCAGAACGTCTGTTAAAGCACTGAAAAAACCCCACATTTTTGGAGTCCAAATGTTGCCCATTTAGTTGTCCTGGGTCTAATGCTCACCTGGTGGACTAGGGCTGCATTATTCATAACTAGTTCATTTTGGATGGTTTGTTTTTTAAAATGTCATCGTAGTCCAGGGGCAGAATTGTTACTGACTCCAGTGTGTTCAAGCCTGCACTGCCAGACTTTTCTCACTCAGAAAGTCTAAGGGAAGGTCTTTGTCTCTGCTTTCAGTTGCTGGGCCCTCATCAAATCTGTTTCTATTGGAAACTGCTGAAAAAGCTGAAGACATTGTGCTGGGTTGGAGATTCTGTAGGGATGCTGTACTGAAAAAGAAAAATAACTAAAATCTAATATTTTTTGAAATGGTATTGGTGATGCTGAGTATTTTACAAGGAATTATTTTACACAGAGCCTGCCATCAAAGAAGGTGAAGTGATGGAACAAAGAGAGTCCATAAGACATTCCAATTGAATGAAGCTTGAAGTTAACCTCAGTTTGTACCCACAGCAGATAAAGTCTATACATCGCTTAGAAAATGTACTTTACATGATGCTAGGTGTATGTCTATAGTACTACCATCCCATGCAGCAAAAACCTCAGCCAAAACATTTTTCAAATAGAAGAAGAGAACTCTTTATCTGATGGGTAGATTTGCTTCAGTTTCTCAGTATTGCTGTATGGTCGGTCTTTTTTTTCCACTTAGTAGACAAAAATCCTAAATGAATTTTGCAGAAAACATTTGTGCCAAAAAAGAGTTTCTTTTTGTCTTTTTGTATTCGTGTTCTGCTTTACCCTGTGCTTCAAAGCTCAATTCAATCACGGACGAAAGAACTGAATTTGAAAGGCCATAGCACGCAAAAAATGTGAAACGCTGCAGTTGTTTTTAATCTTCTTTGTAAATAGTGTAAAATAATCTTTCTACTTCACAAAGTTTTGTAGAAAATTCTACATACATACATATATATCTATATATTTATAAAATGATTTTTTTATGCTTGGTAGAAGTGTTTTCTGATACTACAAGTGTTTTGGATGACTAACATTGTCTGGATGTAGTTAGTATTTTTAAAAAGTAGTACATGTTAATCTTACTCATTTTCATGGTCTGTGAGGGCTTTATTGTATTTGAATGGGTGAACGTGGGAATGGTGGAAGTCACCGAGACGGTTTACACCAAAATAAGGTGTCAGTTTTAGCATGACTGTTGCTCTTTGTGCCTGAATTCAACTTCTTGCTATTGATGGATGTTTACTGTAGGAGGAGAGTGGCTTTGTAATGACTCTCACAGTGATGCTTATTGAGATGTGTCTGTTATGGTTGATCTTCAGTCATAACACTGTTGTTGGCTTATAAACTATAATCGTTGAAAAATATGATGGAACGATCACAAATGAATTCTGGTGAAAAGTGCCTCATTCGACTCTCATGTGAGCTCATGTCGTATGAGCTGTACTGCGTGGTGTTATTTTGTCCGTACTTGTGTGTATGTTTCCATATGCACAGGCATTATCTAAACAGCCTGTGCATAACTGTAGAAAAAGTCCATTGGTGCTGAGCTATATGGTCCTGCAAACACTGTGCTGTAAAATATGAAATTATGAGGCATGTAGGAGTGCATGCCTGTTTCGCAGAGTCAAGTAGTGTGTTTAAGTTCCTTTTTAAATAATTTAAAGTCATCAGCAATATAGACATCACACACTTTCTGTGACCGGTTTTGAGGAATTGGCAGCTTTTTGTTTTCCTTCCGTATCCTGCAGGAAAAGAACAACTCTCCTCTCCCCTCACTGGGGACTGAAGTAGAACGTGAGCATGCGTATCTCTCTAGCTCGTGTTGGGGTGGAATGCTGAGCTTTTTCAAATTGTTTTGAAGTCTTCTACTGTCTTTACATAGAAAATCCAAGTTTGTAAAGCTTCCTGGTTCAGCTACTGAACTGCTATTGAAGAATAATATCCTTTATGCTCACATGAAATTTTTCAGTCCAGAACTTCCCAGTTCTTCTAGGCTCCCTGGAAAGTGCATGTGATTCCTGCACAAATTGCTTCCTGGCTCTCCATCTTTGCAGAAAATTGCTTCAGCTCCAGAAGCCACTTTTTTTCCCCAAAAAATCCTCTGGAAAAACCCACAATATGTATCTCAGAATGGCCATTCTTTTTATAGCTGTAATGTAGCAGCGTCTCCACAGGGTGCTTACCTGCCTGCCCCTGCATGTCTTCTCATACTCTGTAATAAGCAGTTATTTATGTGCTTATTAAGGTGGGTGTACCAATTTGATGCTCAGGGAAACGTACTGTATATCTTTATGTTCTAATCGATATTCATCCTTCCAGTACCTAAATAAGAGACATCGTGACATGTTTATTAACAAATGTTTGCTTCCTCATTCTGGCTGTACTGCTGATTTGTTTGTCAATATCCTTGTTTCCTCTAGTAGTATCTAATTACGATCTACAAAATTTGGTTAAACTATACAGCTTCTTACATTATGTACATCACGTAGAGTTGAGTACTAAAAGGCAGTACTTCCGAATCACACATGCTGTGACGCTCTGTTGATTTAGTTAAAATCTGCTATCTCTCTGAAAACATGGAAAGGCGGTCTCTCACCGATGGACACTCAGTGCAGGAGGTGCCTTGCAGGAGAAGAGTTCATTCAGTGAAGAGAAAGTCTGTATGCTATTTGATATAATATCTGAGATAATGAGTTAGGATTGATTTTAAAATTCTTATTTATTGACTTTGAAATGCAACAGACAACAAGGCTTTCAATGGACAGTAGTCTGGAGCTAGATTATTCTCTGCTTAGAAAGGTTTAGTTGAAGAATTGGACTCGAGAAGCATTCCAATTTGTAGGGTTAGGGCTGGGAGGGGATTTACAGATATACTGTCATTTTTTTTTTCCAGTGGTTGGCAGACAGGCGCAGCATTCTGAGAAGTGCCCACTAACTTTGTGCTCATTTTGAGAAGGTCTGGTGTTAATCTGAAGTACTAGATCTCTAGTCTTACTGGAGTGTGTATGATAATGTGCTTACTGTTGCAGTGTAACACAGTTCAAGCTTCCAGTTTTGTCAGCCCAAATGGTACGATCGATTAGCATAAAGTACCTCAGGCAATCAACAGATTAAGTATGTATAGGGATTTCTGATTTTCTTATTTACCTTGTCATTTTTAAATTCCTAGTTTTGTACTTAGAGCATCTGTGTTCTCGCAGACATGAAGGAGGTGACGTAGTTTAAATTCTCATGTCATAGAAAGCTTTCAAGGTTTAAGCCTTTATGAAACTTATAATTAAATGGAGATCAGACAATGTAATCGGTCAGCCTGATAATATTACCTGTGTACATCATAAAAGATTTCAAAGTCTTAATTATTTGTGAAAGTCTCCACTGCTTTGAAATAAGCCAACTGAGGAGGAGTGTTACTTCATCGCTTTCTAATGTGCAAAAATAACACTGCTTTGCAGTAGATGCAACCTTTTCTGACGCTGCTGTTGGGTGACTGGAATAGGTTGGAAGGGCTTGCTTTAGTTGGTCTGTTCCACCTTTTTGTGGGTTGTGAATGCTGCGCACGCTTCAGACGGAGCCGTGGCTCAGCCCATCGCTGGGCTGTGCAAGGCCGTCTGGCGGGCTGCGGCCGTGCACCAACGGCTGGGGGAGTGCGCTGGAGAGCTCTGCCTGCTGTAACGTTGTCATTTAAACATCTTCTCCAGTGTTGCTACTGCAGCCGTGATGTGAATGTTCTTTATATGTCTCTGTACTTGTGGGCAAGCTCTTTAATTTGCTGTTTTCTTAAATGCTTGTAGACTGAAGACCCAACCATGGAAAGGCCGTACACATTTAAGGATTTCCTTCTCAGACCAAGAAGGTGAGGGGGAGGACCTTTGTATTTTAAAACATTTCTAACTTCAAGGTTGGTTATTTGCAACTGTTTAAGGGTTGTTGAATGAAATGTACCTTATTGTCTTCTAGCCACAAATCTCGTGTAAAGGGTTTCTTGAGACTGAAGATGGCTTATATACCTAAAAATGGTGGCCAAGAGGAAGAAAACAACGATCAAAGGGATGAATCTGAGGTAAGGCTTAATGCTTGTGGAAGCATTCAGGTTATTAGAGATTCGAGTATAATTGTAGAAAAAGTTGCACCTTTGAAAGAGGTACACCGGTAGCAGTGTTAGTAGCAGCTTACTCTCTCCCCACCCCCCACCCCCCTTTTTTGTTGTTTTGTTTTTACTGTAACCTGGTGTTTTCTCAACCGTGTGAAGTATTTCAAAATATTTGAGCTGCCACAATGAATTCTAAAGTCTGTCTGACTCTGTGAGCAAGTAGAAGTGGAAGTCATGCCAAGCAGAAGAATTCAGAAAGTCTCTGCAAGTAATTCATAAACATAATGGTCTGTATTAGGTACCTCTTCTTCAGAGGCCATTTCATAATAGGTGTTACAGTGTTTTTCTTTATTTCCTTGGCAGCGTTGACTTTGCAGAGAATAAAGCTCATGCAAGCACAGCAGGTTTAAAGACTCAATGCTCTTATCAGCCATCATCCCCTTTAAGAATTAGCTGTGATTAGGGCTGACAGAGTGAATGGCAGCCCAGGTCTGCCATACTTACTAATGGTGTGCAGCCATCATCTCCAACTTGGGAATGAGGGCTCTCGTCCCAAGCCAGACATCTCTGAGTTCAAAAGTTAGCAGCTGATTCTTCTTGACTGCTTGACTGGGAACCTGCACCCGGCCGCTGCTAGAACAATCAACCACCCAAATACATTTGGGAATCCCTGTTGTAATAGACTGATGGTATTTCAGGTTTTTGGTCATTGAGATGAGGGTCCGCACTGTAACCACGGAGCTTATTCTGTTTCTGTGTGGTTTACATTTAAGTAATTTTGAACTTCTCTGGAACATGTTCAAAATGTGCACCTATACGCTAATGTAAGCAACAATCAAATAATTGCTCTTTAACTTGAACTTTAAAATCTTTCATTTTGATTTGTTTTTATTCATTCTTAAGCATGGATGGGATGTGGTTGATTCCAGTGACTCTGCATCTCAGCGTCAGGAGGAGTTACCACCTCCCCCACTGCCTCCTGGGTGGGAAGAAAAGGTGGACAACCTGGGGCGGACCTACTATGTCAACCATAACAACAGGACTACTCAGTGGCATCGACCAAGTTTAATGTAAGTGGCAGTGTAGCTCAATGTTATGTGGCTGTTCTGAAAAATTTTCAGTGAGGGTAGTGATTTTTTCCAGCAATGTAACCATTCTGAATTTACAAGTCTTAAGCAAGACTTTTACGAAGCAGTTTGTAAAGGCACACTATTCAGTAACAGGTTAATCCTGACTTTGGTGCTGTGCTACATGTCTGAAACTATATTCATGGAAAAATTTTCACAGATGTGCTAGTAAATTGAGCACCAAAGTCTGGATATCTTCAGTTAAAAAGGAAACATAATTTTGTTTTAAGAATGAAAGAGACTTCCCCATTCCCAGCAAATCGCGTACACACACAGGTATTCTGGGAAATTCTAGGAAATCTGAAGGGGTGGGAGGGAAGGCAGTGCACTAACAACGTACCTTAGAATACTGGGAGACGGATGTGGAATTTTTCAGTAAGTAATTTAACAGGAAGAAATTACTTTCTTCTGTAGACCCTGTTGAAAGGGTAAGGGGAAAAAAAGTCAACTCTATTAGTTTTTAATGAAGTGAAACTGATTACCTTTGAGGATATCCTGATTAGTATTCAGTGTATAGACTGAATTACCTGCGTACACTGGTTGTGCTAATGTGGAGTTCATGTTCAAGCCTTTGTTACATGTTTCTTATGATCAGATTTATAAAGCTGTAGCAAGCTTACAGTTTAAAAAGTATGCATAATTGACGGTAGCAAGAGTTATCCTGAAATCATGTATTAGTTAAAGATCTTGCATCATTTTTTTGCAGTGAATATTCTATTGCTTATTACAACAATAATGGTTATTCTTTCTTGAGTATTCATAATCATAGCTAAATTATGCAAATGTGTGTTGTGCTTATTTAAAGCACTATTTATTCTTGTCTGATGCATTTAACTTCAAATTGAATTAGTTTTTGTTCTGTATGTTTTGAACTATTTACTGTTGAACTATTTGAGCTAGTTACTAAGCAATGTGTATTTTGTTAAGTAAATCTCATTAACTACTATCAAATGGTCAAGAAATGTCTATAAAAAAACAGGTTTTGTAAATTACTTGATTTAGAACTTCCTTGTGATCTAATTATGCTAAATGAAGTAAAGAGTACATGGATTCAGAGATGTTTGACTGGCAGATACCAAAAAGTAATCATCACTAGAAAGCGTCATCGTCAGGTGGGTGTATAGAATGAAGGCCTCAGGGGTTCCCTTTTAGCTGGGTATCATCACGGGTAGTTGAGAAACAAATGCATAATTACTGCTGATAAACTTTATGCGTGACACCAGGCTCAGTGAAGAGTGAAGACTTTAGAATGATGCTGTTTAGCCTTTACATTCTAGGAACCCATGAAACCACTAAGACCGGAAGGTTGCACGAGGTTGAAAGTAGAGACATAACCTCTCACTTCTAGGCCAGTAACCCAGACGCTGTCGGTGATCAAAGAACAACATTGAGTGCTGTGCAGTCCCTGTCTGCAGTAGGAGGGTGAGAGCTCACAGTTCTTTAAAATGTGCAATGATAAAATGACTGCACAAAGAAGTTTTTCCTGAACATCACCATCTTTCAAAGTTGCCGTCCCTCATCCTGAAGGACAGGCTCAAGTAAAATCCTGCCTTCTAATAACATCTGCCCGTGGAGTGCTGTAATGGAGATTTATATCTGTCTGTGCCCATCAAGAAGTCCCACAAGCCAGGCGGGTCTCCATCTGGGGAAGCAGGGTGTTTTCCATTTCCATCACTGATGATGTGAGCCAAGCTGGTGGTTGCAGCCAGTTCAAAAAGTTATCCATACTGCAACAGCTTGCATTTGCTTTGGCTATCGCAAAAAGGAAAAAAACAGTTGGCATAAAGGCAGGGACAAAGGTGAAATCTCTTTTTCAGGAATGATTCTGGTCACCACAGGCAAGACTGAGTAATGATGGGTTAGTATATTTGAGCATGGACTTCCATTTCTGCTCAGCCAGCTTTGATGTACAGTGAATGTTAATTTCCAGTGTAACATGACATTTGTGAAGTGCTTCCAGTTTTATTTCCTTTGGACTGAGGGATTAAACGGTCTCCTGTTGATGAAGCATGGCGTATGCAAGAATAATGATTTTTATAATCAAAAGCATTAATGAGCTTTTGAAAGCAATGGACAAAGTAGGTATTTTGCTTTAACATTCATTATTTTCTGTTCTTTTCTCCTTCACATGCTTTCGTTTCCACACTGTCTAGTGATGTGGGATCTGATTCAGATAACAATATCAGACAAATAAACCAAGAAGCAGCCCATAGGCGGTTCCGTTCTCGGAGGCACATTAGTGAAGATTTGGAACCAGAACCTATGGAGAGTGGAGACATTCCTGAGGTATGTGAAGGTCTTGGTTTTAAGAAGTTGACTAAACTCCAAGCTGTGTTTCTCATTTGTAAGCTAATTACTGTAAAACTTACATAGTAATGTGTTCACGTGGTGCTGATGGAAATTGCCTAAGTAAAAGAGCAGTGACACAATAAAAATCCTGAACAGAGCTGTGCTTTCAAGGTCCCGTGTATTTGTCGGTGCCTGATAATGTATGCACAGTAGTAAATACTATGCAAATGCTGAGACAAATGTAATTCCACGCATTGCTTTATATATATATATGTTGATAGAAACACTTCCAATATTCTGCTTTGAAAAACAGTGGAATAAATTGTGAAAAGAAGGGCAATGTACTTCAGTTTTCTTTAGTGTCTTGATTTAGAGAAAGATAAGTTGTTGGCTTTTTTCCCAAAGTACTTTGTTTCAGTTAGAATTCTGAGATCTTATGGATCAGGGTGACTGTTTAATTTATAGCCAGACTAAATAAAATTAAATATGGTGGGTATTTGTAGGTCTAAGTGAGAGTTTGTGCAAAGGTCAAATCCCATTCAACTTTAAGGAATAATTTATTATGTGAATTTCAGGCAAAATTCTTTGAGAAACCTAGTTTTAGTTCCCTAAATATTATTCACAGCAACAAATAGGCTGCTGAAACTATTGCTGCACTCGTCACCCGTTAATATTTGATTTGCAGATACTAATGAGTACTTTCTATTATGCATTTTATTCTAAATTAAAATCAACAATTGCTTCTTACAAGTTTTTGGTAAGAGTGCAGAATTAAATGTATATTTTGAACAAAATTTCAAGTGAATTTATTTAATGAGAACTCTTTTTTAAGCATCTTTTCATCTACATCATTTTCTTTGTTGAATCGTAAAGCATTGTGCCATCGTCAGCATGAAAACCGCTTTGAAGGCAACGTGAGGAGTGTTTTTCCCTGTGACTGCTTCACACTGAGTAGAACGTTTGTGTGTACTGGGGATTGGTTTATTTTGTTAAATATTAAGGCTGATTATCCCCCCTGTGTTTGTCACAAGGAGGTGGTCACACAGAAGATAAAGGGAAAGAAGACTCGATCTGTCTTTATAAAATCCTTAACATAGTTTCTTCTCTTTTGTTAGCCGTGGGAAACCATTTCAGAGGAGGCAAGCGCAAGTGGAGATTCCTTAAGCTTGTCGTTGCCACCTCCTCCGGCATCTCCAGTATCCCGTACCAGTCCTCAGGAGCTATCTGAGGAGCTGAGCAGAAGACTTCAGGTCACTCCTGATTCCAATGGGGAACAACTCAGTTCTTTGATTGTACGTGACATGCTGCTCTTTCTATAGAAACTTCTCTTACTGTCATCTTCTGTTTGATCTAATCTGAATCATTTACGTGCATGGGCCAGCAGTGTTCGGCGTGCAGCCCCAGAACATCTGCCAAGGCAGCTCACGTCTCTGCACTGTGCTTCCCGCTGCTCTGGCCTCTGTGAGGGCTCACTGGCCTGAGGCAGCCCTTTAAGGCTGAGCTGGTTCCATGGGAATGAACAGTGCCTACCCTGGGCTAACAGACCCTCACAATGTGGAGGTTGGCAAGCACAGTCCAGAGACACCCAAGAGCTTCATTTGGATTGGGCCAGGTAGGCAGGAAAAGTCTGGCAATTCCAGTTGAACACAAGCTATAATCCACGTGCTCAGGTATGTCCACATGACATTTCCTCTCGATTCCGCTTCCCAAAGGCTTGTGAGATCGGCTTCATGACTTTGCATGGAGAAAGGTGGGGTCCAGGGTTTTTCCCAAACCCACCAGCTCTAAACTGGCTTTATATAACTGGCTCAGATCTGCAGGTTGTGGGCTGAAACCAGAAGCCCTTACAGATGCATTTCCCCAACAGCATGCCTGTACTGGGATATCCAGCCTGACCTTTCGTTGTTTTGTACAGAGGCAGCTCCGGTGTCTCTGTGTCCATACGTAGTTAATCTACAACACAGCCAAATTACCAACAGATACAACATCCCATTATGTATTTAGTCTTCCCCTTTACTGCTCATTGCACAACTGTTAATTTTCCTGCCTGTTTTCCCAGATGGGATGGCCTATCCTCTTCTCTTTGATCACGTCAATAAAGCATTGTAACTTGAATGCTAAAGATGAGTACAAGATGTGTATCCAAGTACCTTCTTTTCTCAGTTAATCTGAAACAGTGTAGGATAGAATGCTTAGAATTTAGATTTTTCATTGCTTGCCACATTTCTGTAGATACACTAAAACTAAAGGCACTGAAACATGAATATTAACTTCTAGGGGTTTGGAATGAATGGGAGAATAGTAAAATTACTGAATAAAAACCCATGTTTTAAGACACCTTAACTTAAAGACATCTTTCTTTTCCTTTTCTCAGCAGAGAGATCCTTCTTCAAGATTAAGATCTTGCAGCGTAACAGACACAGTTGCTGAACAGTCTCAGTTATCCTTGGTAAACCAAAGCTAACTTCTATTTCTTTTTGTTTGAACATTCTCTGATTCTGAATCATATCTTTTCTTAGGTCAGTTCTAGTTAGATATAGATCAGTAACCCATACAGACAAATGACTATCCCAAATAATAATGGGTACCAAATTAATATCATCACGGTCAGCAACTAAAATGAGGACAGTTATGAGAGAGAAAAACAGTTTGAGACTGAGAGCATAGTCACACTAACTTTAGTTATCTAACATAGAATTTTAGTTTACTAAACTCTAGATACATAGTCAGTGGAAAGAGAAAATCTTCCAAGGGCTTTTTTCAGCTGGGTTAGGAAAGGGCAGGAGCACCATCTGTACTTGGAACTGTACAGCTATGGGACTCTCCTATCAGGTACATTTTTGTGTCCTGTAAATTGCTTTTACTTGGAATATATAGGTCTGTATAACATTTAAAAGGATTGGCGTTTTACCTGGTTGTAGTTTAAAGGAGCCTTTTTGCGATAGTCCTGGTACGATAGAACTGAACAGAATTGCATCTGTTGCAGATTTTAAATCTGAGTAGTTTAGGTAAGCAGCTGCTTCTGCAATCTTGTTTAAGTAGATTCTTCAAACGGAAAAAGATACAAAGGCGTTTTTTAAAAATAGGTTCTCTTTCACATCCTAACCATGCACACCTTTGGTGTAATTTATAGAAACTTCTACATACTTTGTCCTACAACCCAAGCATGAGGATTGCAGATGGGGTAGGCTGTAGAAAGACTACTTGAAATAGGATTGTGCAAGCTACTATTTTGAGTAAAACTGTTCAGACTTTCAAAACGATTTAATATTTTTTAAAATGATACTTTTCTTCTTGGATTTTTCCCCCCCTTTTTTTTTAATTAGAAATATATTACATATGAATCTGCAAATAGCAAATTTGTGTATCTTTGTTGTGGAAATATTGAGTAAATAGAATAGGTCAATAAGTTTGTTACTAAAAGTGATGTCTCTCCTTTGCTTGTTCTTTCTGTTGCTATTGGGCAGACGTTTACAATAACCATAGTGGTTTCTTCTTTGTTTAATTTTTTCACATGTCTAGAAGTTGTTTAGTGTGTCTACATTTGCTGCTTACAGACGCGTGTAATAGCTGCTGTTCAAAGAGCTGCTTCTGAAGTATTATCTGGCTCTGTACCTTCGCTTCTGGGTGAACGATGGTGTGGTTTCCAGTACAGCGATGCCTTAGCTGTCTTCTCTCTCTGCTAGGCAGAGCTGACTCCTACCGCCATCTGTTCCAGGGGTGTTCTGCTTCTTGCTTTAGTATCGCTTTCCGGAGTCTGGCTATCTGTAACTGGTGTGGTCAGGTTGGGGTGGGTGAGCCGTCTTTCACTTGGTTGTTGTAGAACACTCATTTCATTAGCAGATGTTCAAAGCAGCAGAATTGAAAGCATTGCTCTAAACCAAGTATGTTACCTGAGCTTAATGATATTTAATCCTTTCTGAGCTAATAATAATTTATATTCTAGCAACTAAATACATACCTTCTTTCTAAATGCAGTGCTGTTCTTGACTGTATTAATCCTTACTGAAAGTTCACAGTTCCATCTTCTTCGTCTGACTTTCTGTGCACTCATTGATGACCTGAATGAATCCATTTTGTTTTTAAATACCTTATTTATGGGCAGAACATGCAAAATTGGGGGGGGGGAATCATGTTACATTTACAGTAAATGTTCTTATTAATATTATTAGCAATACTGGATGTATAGAAGTAGATACAGGAACTCTTGAAATTAGTTCCTGTAGTGGTTTTCATATGAGATTCTGACTTGGTTATCAGTGATTGATGGCTCATTTTTTTTGCTGTTGTCTTAAGCATTATTTCCATCTAATTGCTATCTTTTAATAAATTTGAGTGTCTGATTTCTTACTCCTGAAGATGTGAGAGTAATCTGTGCCCTTCATCACTAAATATACTTATCTATAACATTATCATTTAACAGCAGAGTGGTCCATCTAGGAGAGCTCGTTCTTCAACTGTCACAGGTGGTGAGGAACCAACGGTAATAATACTCTTTATCAAGCACTGTCTCTAAATAAAATGTGGGAGGTGGTATACAACAAGGAACTTTTTTTCACAGAGCAGCAGTGTGTTGAATGAAATAGAGCCTCTGAATCAATAGTTATGTTTTTTGTTGTTGGTTCAAATTTTCTCAAAATTTCTCAAAACACTGCAATTCCACTCAAGTACTAGCATGTTCTAATGATGTGGATACTTAACAAAGCTATGCTCTAAGGAAATAACATAGGCCTCTAAAAAATGAAAGATACAATACCTAATTCTTTAAAAACTGATATTGAAAGAAACGGGGATCAGAGACATCAGATCCGTATATATGTAGCTGTGTTTTTAGTTTGCATCTGTCTTCCCTTGCTCTCCATGAGACTAGATAATTTTAGTTTGTGAAGTTGATCTTAATTTGAGAACCGTGGGTGTACAACGATATATAACTCTTAATAGTCTTATTTCATGCTAGTTTTCATTTTCCAATAGTTGTTCAGCAGTCCAAGGCTGAATTTTTAATTTGATCATCCAGCAAATTTCTGGAAGTGCTTTTCTGGAAGGGTTATACACGGAAAGTGGTTTTCATTTATACTGGGCTTTGTAAAAAACAACCCATGCTTTTTAATCTGATGAAATGTCAGTCTCAAGTTATTTCGTACAAGTCATTTTATAGTAACTATCATAAATAGCTTGTATGAATATATGTGCTCCTAGATAATTTGTTGCAGGGAAAGAAACATAATATAGACTTGGCATGTTTTCTATCTGTATGTGGTAATGTCAGATCTTAATTTGGGTGTTGATGCATCATTCTGTAGTACTGTATACATTTACTGGTTTTTGAATTTTAGAGTCAGAGGAGCATACTTGCATTTTGTTCCTGCAAAGAGCTTTTTTTTGTGTGTCCTGGCAAAACCTGCTTGACTTGTTAATCATTAGTTAAAATGTATGCTATATTGGACTGTATTGTAAAGAAGGTCTTTTGCTGGCAGAGCATCTTGTCTGGATTTCACTTTTTAGAGCAAAAAGTATTTTTCTGCAAATAACGGAGTTCAAACTTCACCGACTCATAATTAATACAGCTATATCATAGATGTTTTATCTAATTATATTGCAGCTTACTAATGGGACCCTACCACTTTGTCTTCATTCAGCGTTCATTTAGACTCTGAAATCCAAATTTGCAGAGGACTTCGGACTTAAATAAGATTCATGCATTTAAATCCAAAAACATTATCTTCAAAGATTGCCATTTTCTTTTTACTTCAGGCACATGACGTTTGTAGGCGTACAGTCTAGCAATAGTAGAAGTTTCTAGGTCACTTCAGTTTTGCTTTCAGGATCCCTGTAAAACCCCTCCCTGGGCTGGGGCTCTCGGATGATGGTGCTCTCCAGCCCCAGTCTGTGAAGAAGCCCAGTTCAGCAGGCATGCTGGGAGCATGCCTGGCACAGAGGCACCGAGCTGGGCGGCACACAGCTGCCGTGCTCTGGCCTACCAGGTGGTGATGCCCCTTTTTAGAGCTGGCTTAGCTGAATTGCTGAAGAGCAACAGGCTCCGAGTCCTGTGCCCTCCCGTGCGTGAGATGTTTCATGGCTCTCTCAGGGACAGTCCCAGTGCAGAAGGTCTGTCCTCTTGCATCTGTTTTGCAGTGAGAATGAAAGAAGTGTTGTGCTGGCGAGGGAGCGATCACCGTGCTGGGCTCTTTAGCCTGAGGACCAGCGCACCGGGCGAGTCGAGCCCTTCCCGGAACAGCCGTTAAAGCCGAGAGTGGGATATCCAGATTGGTTGCTCTGGTTACTGTTGGTTTGTGTGAGAGCTGAGCCTGTCTGCTTTGGAGTGTGACGGAAGTCGGTACCAGTCTGTGCTGATCCGCGGTTTGTCTTGGCAAGCTTCGGGGCTGGAGGAGGCTATTAAAGGGCGTATTCGTGCAAGCTAGCAATCTGATTTTTCTTACCCCTGTGGGTCCAAGTCTAAGCATTTAGGGAGCTCATAAGAAATTGATACACTATGTATTACGTGTAACTGGAAAAATATTACATCTGCTCTAGATACAGTGTGGCTGACCTTTGATATTGGTCAGTGACAGAAGATGAGTAAATTTGTTACTTGAGCGTGTGTAATGAAGTAGGTGTTGATAATGGTAGATAAAGTGCATGTTTGGGTAAATATATCTGCGGTTATGAAGCACTTTGCTTGTCAGGATGTCCTTTTTTTATTTTATTCAAAGTCCTGAAGGATCTTTACCATTCCTCTGTGAAGGCTGCGTTGTAAAACTAGGCTGAGGAAAACAGAAGTTAAGGCATCATATGTCCCACCATCTCCATTCTCATGACATTTTGTCCTTAACCGTAATACTTTCTTTTCTCCCTGCGATTTATTGAAGACAGTTGTTGAAAACCATTCAGGTTTTGGGTAAAAGGCTCTTGATAAAACTCCCAAGTTTCTACTCTGTGTGATAGAATATCTTTTACATGGGTGTCTAACATAATGGACAAGAGATTGAAGGGCAAATTCCATTTTGCAGATTGCATTATGGGCTGCATTAACCCAGAATGAATAGTAAGGAGAAGGGCTGCTGGTAGCTGAATTTATTCTGATAGGGTGTTAAAGGGAAAGGAAAAATAAGGTGGTGTAACTAGAGCATCTTTCTTGGTTTTCTGTATCTTCACAGTCGAAGTTGATAATTTGCTGCATGCCATCATATAGTGAATAGATTGTATATTATTACAGCTAAAGGATTCAATGTTTTAACTGAAAAATCTCTGAATTATCCACACCTTGTGTAGTAGTCATCCATTGGTCTAGAAAATGTGTGAATGGCTGTTAGCCCTCACGACTTCTCCCAGACTATTACGTACCGTAATTATCTCATTTTTAACTCAAACGTCGTCTGTGGACAGTTTTCAGACCACTTGCTGTGGCCTTATAGTGACCACTGATTAATGGTTTGGAAACCTTTGGAACAGTCTTGGAAAACGCAGTCTCCTTATCATTGCCTGCCAGCTCTGGGAACTGAGACAAGTGGAAAAATAGCGTAGTCTTTCCAGCACTTGACTATTTAGGAAAGAAATAAATCAGTCTCACAGTTTGTTTCAGTGGTATTGCTTTGTTTCCTCAGCTGTTTTCCTCTGTTTTCTGTTTCCTGTTGTAGTATATGAACCTTCTGATCTGTTCAGTATCTTTTCTCAGTTCCTTTCTTGATTATCTGGGCAGTTCTCCAGTTCATTGATGCTCTTCTCTGAAAAGCTAATATACTGACTTGGGCAAGAGCCCTGGGAAAGAGGCCTGAAGAATATCAAGCAAGAACAAGTATTACAATTAATTCTTCTGCTGGAGTAAAGAATGTGGAGTGTAGGAAAAGAATGTATCCTAAATTTCAGCAGGAGCCTTCAGAGGCAGAGAGAGAGTTACCTAATTCTACTGTGCGATGTAATTCATGTCTTTGATCTTTGGGTAGTAATTTTCCACCATATACTATTTTTAAATGGAATGCTTAGAAAATACAAATCACTGTTTGTAAGGACGTGGAAATAGTAGCTTCTTGCTTGCGTTGTGGTTGGTGTGGTGAATGGAGCTACAGACCTAGAAACAGAGAGGCCGCTGGCCGGGTGGCCTTAGCTGTGGCTTAGTACTCCCCATGCTCTTGTGAGTCTGCCTGGTAGCTCCGAGGATGGGAAAAGCAAGTAATGTTTGTAACAAGATGCAGAATGCTGGCATTGAGGAATCTAAGTAGTAAAATAAGGAAAAACAGTGAAACTCTTAGAGTTGAAGATGTCAGTAAATGAATTGCAGGTGTTGAACTGGGAACTGGAATCACACTTAGCCATCTAAGTTTTACTGATTAATTTTGCATTCATCCTGTTCATCCTGTGTATGCTCTAAGTGGTTAGAGGTTTTTCTTACAGTGTCAGCAACTGTAGTTGCTAGAGATTTTTTTTTCTAATCTGGCAAAAAAAATTTCCTTTAAAGTAATATAAGTTTGATATAATTAAAAATCTTTTTTGGGATATTTCTCACAGGACTTTAAATTTCAGTCCTTTTAAGCTTTTACTACTCTTCCTTTTACTGTTATGTGGCCAAAAAAAAATAGTTTCTAGTGCATCAAACTCTGAATTAACGCATCTTGCTGATTCCACTTCATTACAGTTCTCTAGTTCACCGCTTTCGGCATGTATAGGTCTTAAATAGTGCTTGAGTATGGAATTTTATGGTGACTACTTCAGGTTTAAAATAAATTGAATATTAAAAGTACACAGCCAAAGGATAGAAACAAATGTTTAATCAGGCAGGACTCCCAAACTAGGACGGGACTAAGCTTCATAAACTTGTAGATTTATGTAGAGTGGATGGTCTAAAAATGATAACTGGCTGGACATCTTCCCCTTCTCAAATACATAGTCAGATGCAGACAGGGTCAGTGTTAAAAACCCTTTCTAGGCTATCTTTCTTCAAGAAGCTTTGCTGCTTGTGCTTTTTTTTTTCTTTCCTCTGTATGTCCCAGAAAAAAATGTCAAATTGGTTTAAGCAGGGCGTGTTTTCCTCACAGGAAGTACATGCCACAACATCAGCAACACACAACAACAGAATTATTGTGTTGAATAGTGACATAAGTTGTTTAATGACAGTTAGTGCCTTGTGCACCGTTAACCATTGCCCGTGTATTTTCATTAGAACATTGTCTTTCATGTGGAAATTAATTTAGTGAAAAAAATCTTTGTATACTAAAGCTGGGGCTCCAGTTTAGGGGTGTATCTTGTGTCTTCAGGACACCTAACCCTGAATACAACATTTGTAACTGTAACAAAATGATTAAACCTCAGTTTTTAAACCCACAGTGGTTTCTTGCAACTGATTTAAGGAACCCTGTGGTAAAGAACAGAACAGAACTTTGGAGATTTTGGCCTGACTGCACGGTTACTTCAATGCTTATGTATCCATACTAATGAAAGGAAAACACATCCACCGTTTCAAGGAAAAATCAAAGTTCCTTTTTGTCATTGTGTGTAATCTACAAATTAAAAAGTTTGAGGGCATATAAGCTTAGTTGTTTTCTGAACAAGATACCTGAATCTGTGCAAAAGTGAATCAAAAGACCTATTGTGAGAAAAAATGGTTTGACTCAAAGGTATATGAAGATGACCTTACATTAAATGGAACCAGGAACCATATTCTTCTATATGTTGTGTTTAAGAATGTTGTAAATTAACAAGTTCTTTTTTTCATAAACAACAGACTTAGGAAATACGTTTTTTTTTAGCTATTATAATGTAACAATACAGTGATTTCTTGCTTGAACAGCCTTCAGTGGCCTATGTACATACTACACCAGGCTTACCTTCAGGCTGGGAAGAAAGAAAGGATGCAAAGGGCCGAACTTACTATGTCAATCATAACAATCGAACCACGACGTGGACACGGCCCATTATGCAGGTAGGAAGATCTGTTATAACGCTTAATTTAGAGAGCAAACACTTAGCATGTGTTGAGTGTCATTTCAGTTGAAGCAGCTCTTCAGAACTCTGAAATTTAAAAAAAGAATAATAATCCTAGGCATTGTCATGACAACTCAGGATAACCATAAAAAATTGCAATGATTGGGTTTTTTTGTTACTACTTTTAACTATATTGAGGTACAGAGTAAGTTGATTGCGACAATGAAAGGAGTTTAGATAGATTCATCTGAATTAAGAAAAAGGCAAATGCGTTCTTAGGATTGAATTGGAGAGTTGTGTTGATCTGTTAATAGTGCCGTATATTATTTGCCCTTCCAATGGAATTAAATAGTTAATCTTTAAGAAAGTCTATTTAATATTTCATCATAATAATAAATAATTGCGTCATTTTTTGAGTGTCCTAACTCTGGATGAGCTGTGTTTCTAACTTGGCTTTGCTCCTGAAACAGCTTGCAGAGGATGGCATGGTTGGATCGGCAGCAAACAGCAGCAACCATTTAAGTGAACCCCAGATCAGACGGCCTCGTAGCCTCAGTTCACCCACAGTCACTTTATCTGCTCCGCTAGAGGTGAGAAACGCCGTTACCAAGAAAGATCTCTCATGTCTGACTTCTCATTCTTTGTGGTCCGTGTAACTTTTTATTACCTTTTTAGTTATGCCACACAGCTGCTTTTCCTCGTTACTGCTTTTGCCCTGATATGTTGCGGTTTGCTGTAGCAGTTTTCCATCTGGATCTTTGTATTGTACAACTGTATTACTTAACTTTTGTGGTCATTGAGTGATGTATTTTATATACGATTATTTGGTTTTGTCAGCTAAAACATGTATGCATGCCTGAAATATAAGCTGTCGTGACTCCCTGCAAGTGCTTGGAGGGTATAAAATCAGAAATATTTTTTTTAAGTTGAAACATTTATTTTGATGCTAATAACTTTGAAAGTGATGCATGCAATTGCATTTGGAAAATCTTTGCATTAAGATACTGAGTGTGGTTTATATTCCTCATCTTTCAAAAGGATATTTAATTTCTTTTGATTATCTTTAAAAGTAATTCGGCATACTGTCGAATGATGTTCACTGCAGCATGTCTGAAAAATAACTGAAGTGGCTTCCTACGCAGTCGAAGGCAGTGTGTGTTCTACTTCTGAAAGTGTGATTAAAACTCTTGAGTCAGTTAAACGTGGCTGTGTTGAGGAGAATAAGTTCTTAAAAATGTCTGCTTCAAACTTCAGGTGTGGCACCTTATTTGGCCTTCTCTCTCACCATCTCTTTTCTGCTTCCACCCCTTTTGCCCCTGTGAAAGTTTGGCAACAATCAAGTGAAGATTGTAACATTTAATGCATTTTGTGCATCATTATCCTTAGTTCCTTGTACTGAAAAGTACTCAAACTATTGAACAAGTTGTTAAACAAAGGTACGATTATTTGACAGATGGTAGTGAGGTGATTCTAGTTCATATTTAAAATAAATTATCTCTGCTTATATGTAGTGCAGATAAACCCTTCAACAATAAATGACTTAAAACTACCCTTGCCATTGTTAGTTTTGAATACCAAATTTACAGTAATGTATGTGAAGTAAAAAATTCTGAATATCTTAAACTAAAACATAAAGGGTGTTCCTCTCCCTTCTGACATTTGAAACAGTTGAGCTGGTGGAAGTCATTGACCAAGCATCTGAAACGAGTTTCTCAGGGCGATGAGCTGGCTTTTTAGGGCAGTAACCTATTCCGTAGCTACAAACCCCGTATTCTCTTCGCTTCAGAATATTCAGCTGATCCGTGTGGTTAGTTTGTTCAATGCTGAGAAGCCACGAGGCTGCTGAAGAGCACAAACTTGTCTTATACCCACCTCTGAATTTATATTTTTTTTTAAAGTAAGGTGTAGGCTTACTAATATTAAAAACTTAAAAGGATACAACCATGAGAAAAAAAAGAGTTCAACTTCTTAGAAGTTACTACATTTGTTTAAATATATTTATTTTATTGTAAAGCGTTCAACTTCTTTGTGTACAAGACATAGGGAAAGCTTTTATTTAATGCAAGATATTTTGAATATTACTTCTGAACACGGTAATCTAACTGCCTTTTCCGTCCAAGTGCAGCTCAAAACAAGCCACAGATAAGGCGAGAATAATTTTGTAAATATCCATGTTGAGGCCTCATTTTCTAATACAATACTCAAAAAATAGTAATTAATGTAGGCTAAGTTAGAGAATTGCCAAAATAAGCATGCATAGATTTAATGAATCTTAATTAGCAAAGAAAGAAGAAAACAAACTGTTACCACACATCAGCTAATGAGTACATGTTTCTGGAACGTAACTGAAAAGTACAAATGTGAGCAAGAAGTAAACATTGTACTGAAGTCTTGTTCCCGGAGTGGGATAGTCTGTGTTTTCAAAGGTGAGTGAATCTGGATCCAGTTTTTCAAGCTGCGTAGGCAGCTAAATGTGCAGCTTCCAAGTGAAATTTAAGAAAAGGCCCACATCGTGTAATGTCTGGTTTTAACCAGTAAGTGTTGATCAGTGAAGCAGTTTTGCAGCTGTGATCATTTCTAAAAAAAATAAATAAATAAATAAATTGTCCAAAACCTGTCATTGCAAACCTCCGTTTATCTTAGGAACTTGTTTTCAGTTCACATTTAACTGTTTTGTCTGAAATTACAGTTGAGAAATTCATTGAAAAGTGGGTAACGTCGCCTGACATTTGGGATACTCTCTTGTAAAGTGAGATACATTGCACCATGAAGCCCGAAGCAGTACTTTTTTTTTTCCTTTGTAAAATGCAATATTGACATGTACAGGGCAGCCGCAGTAAAATAGATAAGCAAATGTAAATACTGTGGGCATGATCATTGCAGAGGGAAGTGATAAAACACTGGGTCTTTCACAGCAAAAAGCTCAGTGTGTTATAAGGAGCAGAATTTAGCAAAGTTAGTTGGAGGAAATCAGTCCTAGCACTGGATTCTAGTATTAATTATGTCTGGAAGGAAAAACTGTTTGCTGAAACCGAGTTTTGTTCGTTTTACAGTATGGAGTGACGTATGACAAATCTTAATATCTTTCATTGTCTTCAGGGTGTCAAGGACTCACCTGTGCGCAGAGTGGTGAAAGACACCCTTTCCAACCCCCAGTCTCCACAGCCCTCACCTTACAACTCACCTAAACCACAACACAAAGTTGCACAAAGCTTCCTTCCTCCTGGCTGGGAGATGCGAATAGCACCCAACGGCAGGCCCTTCTTCATTGATCATAATACTAAAACTACTACGTGGGTAAGAGAAGCTCTAGCTCGTGAATTTTCAATCAGTTGCCATCTTGTAAATGTTTCTGCCTTTGTTCTCCTGCCTGTATATCCCCCGTTTTATTGTGGCGTTTGTCTTGTCTTTGAGGAGGGGTTTGTCAGCCTGCCTCCCCATAAAGCTGATGTAGGGATCCCCCCGAATCCTCCATGCAGTCACATAGGGTAGCGATAGATCGGAGTAGCTAATCCCGTGAAATTACTGCAGTGCTGCTGTTGCTGCACTCGGAGAAAGGAAACTTATTTGTTCGTATCCTCTTAGATTTTGGCGCATTTGTACATCAGATACCATGCAGTAGTGTTTTGCATTTTGTATTTGACCTTTTTATACTTGACAGATCATTGCATAGGAGTATTGTCCTTTAAATTCCCCAGATTTGGGGTTTAGAGGCATACAGTGCAATGGAGCCTTGGATTGTTGTTTAGTTTGAGGCTGTCCATAATTGTATTGTATTTCACTGTGTCTAGCATTGTTTTTTCGTTAATACGATGCATGTTCATTTTCTTCAGTTAACAGAATCCATTTTATTATTTGTTTTGTGTTAAGAGGATCCATTTTTCAGTAATTCTGCAACTTTGGTCAACAAAATGAACAAATAAAATTACAGTAGGAAAAAAATTTCAAAGACGACCCACTATTTTACATCACTATTGAAATATGAGTTGCACTTTAATTTGTTAGGCATCGTTCATATTCTGTGACCATTATTTACATGACATTTTTAATGGTGTTCCCAGGTGCATGCGAGTAAATTATGTGTGTGGAGATCTCAAGCATTTTTTTGTCTAATTTTGTCTTCGATGACCAATTTTACTTGCCCCTTTTTGCCTCATTGGTCATTGATGTAATAATACCTGTGCATTAATAAAAATGTAAGCAGCTCATTTTCATAATTTTTGAGCCTTTTTGTGATAGGATGGCTTATTTCCCTTACGTTCTTAAGAGCCAAAAATGTGCATATGTATCTAAATGGCACTTATGGGAGTGCATGCATTCCTCAGAATAGGGCTGTATTTTTTGAAGCATATCTCTAGACAGAGCGTACGTAATGGAGTCAGTCTTACATCACCCTAACTAAATCCTAACATTTAAAAAATCATTTCAATATATGAATCCTAATCAAGTATGCGACACATCCAAATACTAAATGTTCTATCGCTATCGTATGTTTTGGTTTATTCTAAAAAAAAAAACAAAAACCAAAAACCAAAACTGTGATGTAGGAAGATTTCTTTTCCAGATAGTTCTGTTTCTGTCTTAGTCTATAGACCTAACTTGATCTGTTGGATTTACAGTTCTGTATTTCTGTTACAGGAGGATCCACGACTGAAATTTCCAGTGCATTTGAGATCAAAAGCATCTTTGAACCCTAATGATTTGGGCCCTCTTCCTGTAAGTGATAATGTGTATGTATTTGAATATATACCTGCTGTCTTATGAATCTGATCTATTATTGCAGTCATATATTCTATGTGGAGAAATACGTTGCTGTCATCACTTTCCTGAATATATTAAAGCTATGTTTTTATATTGCACCAACAAACTTTATTGTGATCTGTGAATCAGTCAGGCTCTTTGAAGCCAGCTCATAGTATTTATGAAATAATTGCATGTTTCTTTGCTTATCTGAAGCTTTGAGCTTTGAAGAAACTTATGACTGTGCTTTTAGACAATTACCTGTTGCTGGAGCAGATTGTTCAAAGTGAGCTCTATTAATGTACCAGCATATGTTGGCATTCAGAAATCTAAATAAATATTGATTTTTCAATGAAACTTCCATATTCTGCAGAGAAAACTATCATTTTAATGTCTGAGGTTTTGTCACACTTGTAACCCAAGTATAATGTTGATTTACAGCCTTGTCAAATACAGAGCTTTGCTTTGTTTTTAAAAAACTGCTTCCTTAATGGCGGAGACTAGTCTGATTTTTCTAAGGTGCTGATTTTTATGGTGTAGTGTTAATTCAGCTCATTGCCTCATACATACTAAGCATACTTTTGAGAAATTGCCATTGAAATTGTGCTTGCAACACTGGAAACCTTAGTGCCAGGGACGCACTAGTTGTCACCAGCACTCTCGGTGCTGCAGCACGTGTGTCCGCAAACAGCTGTGTCAGCAGAAGAGGCTACTGTCCCACCCCACAGGACATGGCAGGTTACATTATTTTAAACAGTTTGAATACCGAGGCTTTAATCCTACTCTTTCTCATTGAACTGGGTTACAGTTTACTTAGATGAGCCACTCTGCCAGCAGACCAAAATGAGTGCTGCTTTTGGGCAAGAGTGGTGACAAACGCTAGCTTTGGCAAGGGGTNATACCCTCTGTTACCAGCTGCGATCAGACAAGCTCCTCTAAAACATCCTAAAATCTCACTGCCCTTGTCTTGGTTAGCAAAAAGTTTTGCCTTGTATTTAAATCAAGCTAGGCCACTTATCAGGCCCAGTGGCTTGAATCACTGATGAGATCAAAAACTCGGCGCAGCTGAGCATACCTATTAGGATGCCTTTCCTGGTTGCAACACAGCAGTAATGCAATTTGGCTTTAAGAAAACAGCTGTGGAAGTAGCTATTCTTCTGCAGTTCTGCAGAAGACACGTTGCTTAGATAGGAGGCACTGCATGGGTAACTGAAGGGCCAGGGCACGATTTATTCTGTTAATTGCAAGAGTTAAAACATGCAGTGACATCAGGATAGCCTGACATATGTCACTAGAAATACGTAATGAGTAACAGATTTAAACTCAATTAAACAATCCATTTTTGAGTGAGGTGAGAATGACTACAGAATCTAACAACAGTTTCTCAGAAAAGATTGAAATGAAATAACTTCTCATCTGTGTTTTGTAGAAGTGTGAAGCTCATGTGGAGCATACAGGTGGAGTGAGTGCTAGACTGCTCAGCATTGCATACACAAACAGTGGGCCATTTATTCTCCTTTCTGTACTAAAATGATCTGGAAAATGAGAAAAGGGAGTGAATGAAAAGGGAAGCGTTGAGGACTGAGTTACACATTCCAGTCCCACTGTAATGGGACGTATTTACAGTAAATAACCTGCCTGTGTTTCAGAAGTAGAAGCAGAAGCTCTCAGACCTTAATCAGTGATGGACAATCTATTTTTTGTGATCATTTCCTCACAGTAGGAAATGAGTATAAGCCCTGATGCAAGAGGATTTCACTTCCAAGCTTTAAGAAAGAATTTACTGTATTGGATAGAGAAACCTGTACAAATAGCCAGTTCTTTGAACCCTCCTGGATTTTTGCCCTTGATATAATGCATGTGTGATCATTTTGTGTTTTCTACCTCACAAGTGTCTATCAGACATTTGAAGTAGGTGTGGATAATGTATTGCTTCATGCTGTGTGAGAGTGGTAGTAGTTCACTTATTTCCTCTCTTTTTTTTGTTTCCCAATTGCAGCCTGGCTGGGAGGAAAGAATACATTTGGATGGAAGAACATTTTATATAGACCATAGTAAGTAAGCCCTCGGGTACTACAGCAAAGAGACAAAGGGAGGTAATAAATATTGAAGTGAAAGCTTTATAATTTTACTCTTCATTTAGGAAGCCAGGTGTTGATATGTGGAGACATTGATACCAGAGACTTAGTGCCCTCGTACGGTACTGTATATTCACTGAAAGCTTGCTTTTAATTGGCTCATCAAGCTTTGTCCCTCTCTGACTTGTGAAGCATTAACATTTCTTCTTTGTGGTTTCTTTTGTTCTTGTTGATATTTTGGGTTCGTTGTTGTTGTTGTTGATGATCCCATGGCTTATTTGCACTTAATAAATTAAAATACACACTAGGAATAGAAAATAAGATGAGAAAAGATCATATAGCCACAACTCCACATGTAGGCAGTGGAGAAATTAGCACTGATGAGTACTCTTTCTTCTCCTTTAAGAAGGTATTGTGGCAGTGCTGATTCTGATCTTATTTCCTATTTATAGCATGTTAAACTGCACCCAGCCCATTAATATTATTCAGTTCTGTTAGTGGAGTTCTAGTGTAAGTGATGTTTCGTTGTAGACTTGTCTTACGACAGCACCTCAGAACTACTGTGTGAGTTTTCGTCGTTGTTTGAAAATAAAGCAGCCCAGAAAGGTTGGGTTGTTTCCTCCGCCGCCTTTTATTTTTTTCCCCCTAAGACTTCAGCGGGACTTTTTAATGAGGCATTCCTACTGGTGGCATAATCTTCACAGAAACAGATAACTCTCAAAACCATTAGAAGAGGTTACATATGCTATGGAAAACTTAAAAAGTTAAAATCTTAAACTATTATGCGTATTTGATAGTATTATGTTTTTCCTTCAGTATCAGTAACACTGACTCCGATGCTTATCTGTAGCTGTAGATATGACATTATTAAATCATTATTAAAAGACTGTCTCTAACGTAACACAAATTTTGAAATTTTATAAATAGTTCTAAATAAAAATCAGAAATAATACACTTGTCAAGCACAAGATTAATGTCTTTCAAACATCAGTACAGAATTATTATTCTTTATACCTTCTATAATTGTTTTTCCCAACAGATGCGTGGAAACTTAAATATGGCAAATTATTCTAAACTGCTACCACTGAAGAGTCACAGCATAGAACTGTCTTACTTAAAATAACCTGTATAATTGTTGAGTCTCCCAACCTCCTTTAAAAAGTTTTAATTTTTCAGTCTCCTAAATCTACTGAACCATGTGTTAGTCCCTAGAAGTAAACTAAATGATAAAGTTGTACATTAATTAGAATTCCCCAAAGAATTTATAATTGTTGTAAAACTAAATTTATTTGCATCTGAAATCTCTCTCTAGTCCCTCTTTTGATCAGAGTTTTTTTAGCTTTTCACGTAGCAGTTTTTACAAAAATTTAGAGGGTTTTTCTGTAATGCTGCTTGTTTGCAGCAGCACTCGCTTTTGGTCTCAGACTGGTGCCACACCATGGCGTTTAGAGGTGGGCTCTAGGAGCAGAGGTGGGGACCGGGTCAGCTCCGTTGTGGTAATCTTGTGCTCAGTATTTAGGGGATGACTGCGAAGAGCGTTCAGTGCCCAGGGAGTCGTCTTGAGCAATCTCAGCAGTAGCATTTGTTTGCACAGAATAGGTAAGGAAGCACAATGACATTTGACCGTAATGACAGGTTTGTGACAGAGCCTGCTGCCTCTTCACTTGTTTCACGGCTAGCTTGAGAGCGTACGCTGAGATCAGTCACGGGTGTGATCAGCTCTACTCACCCCAAGTATGCACGTCTCCGTGTCCATTACCGTGATGAACTGGCCCTTCTCTGCCCAGGCCATTAGTGAAGATGTAACAAATGCAGGCAGTTTTATTATTCAAATACAACAGAAATATTGGAAGTATTAACACATTCAGCTGCTGCTAATGTCCTCATTCCCCAGATGCATTTTGTAATGCTTCTGCGTAATTATCCAATACTGTTGTCCTATTTTCGAAATGTTTTTCTCATCCCTGAGAGAAACTGTAAAAAAGTAATGCAGCCAGCACAGAAACCTCCTCTTGTGGAGCCATACAAGCTGTTATTAAGCATGCCGTAGAAACTAGTAAAGCAAAGTACTGTTACAATAATTTAGGTATTACTTGTAACAAAGTAGCCTGAAAATACGGTATTTTTAGATTTTAACTGTAAACAGTTAAATTTCTGCAGCAGTCAATCTTTTAACAAGAAATACAGTCTCTAGTTCATGATTAGTCCTTAGCTAGCTGAGTCAACATTATTTACCATATTAAATAGTACTTCTGTATTTGCTAGGAGCCTTTACAGGAGAAGATGATCCACCTGCTGGAAGGTAGCATGAAGGAAAACACAAAGGTTTCCCAACCATAGGCAGAACAGTTAGCAGTGGCTTGCTGACAGAGGATGGATTTATTAAATGGGTTCCCCTCAAAGTCTGTGTTGGATCCACCGTTTTTCAAGATATTCATTAGTGATTTGACCAATGAATTAGGGGGAATGTACTCATTAATTCAGTAGAAGACAACAGTGGAGGAGAGGTGACAGGATGAAAAATCAGGAGTCTGGTGAATTGCCGCTGTAGCGTCAAGCAAGATGCTGTTTAATAAGAATTGCAAAGTTTTACTCAGAATGGGTATAATTAGCAGAATTTTGATTGAAAAAGGCATGAAAAATAGCATCAACTGAACATGAGTTAACTCATCCTGTAAATAAGACCTGAAGTAATCCTTTTAATCTCGTCAGCACTGGTAATGTCTTGGCTATGATAATACTGTGTCTGCCAGAAAAGAAAATAGTGGACCACTTGGAAAGGGACCAGAGGAAGGAGAGGAGAGAATCCTCAAAGAATCGGAAAGGCAGAGTATTGTATTTGTGTGAGGGTAGATTTTTGAAAATGTGCTGCAAAAGGAGTGAATTTGTTATCCACATCCACTTCGGATAAGACAGAGAATCTTGAGCTACGTTTCCAGGTAGAGTGGTTCAGGTTAGACCCTTCTAATTGTTGGGGCATTTGAGCCCTGGAATATCATTTATAAAATGACGTCCCTGTCACTGTAGTACTCTGAAAAAAAAAGTTTAGACAAAGATTTGTCAGTAACATCGTACGCTCTTATGTTTGTGGGGCAATAAGAAAGAATTGACAAACTTGCAGTCATTTCCAATTCTGTTATCTTTGATTTGATAGAAAATTACCACCATGATTTGTGGCTGTCATTTTCAAGTAGGTATCAGAAATGAATTGGTAGAAAACCAGTAAACTGTGTAGAAGGAAATTTGACTGAGCAGGCTGCCGCAAGATGGAAAGGGCCAGGTTGGGCATCACGCCTTCATGGCAGGCTCTGGCCTGTCGATCTCACGTGGCTTCTGGAGCTGTCGGTCTAACAGTCTTCCTCCGTAATTTCGATAAGCACTAAATAGACTTAATGTGTAAGGGGAAATAAAATGGTAATTTAATATTAAATTCACCGGTAGATCAAATTTCTTGAAATGTGCTGGTGATTTTTTTAAATTTTCTTCAGTTAACATTTAGTGAATGTCACCTTTCAAATCCCAGTCCATGTTAAAACTAGCTTGGGACGCTCAAAACTTTGGGTCTTTTCCAGCTGTAGAAACATGGAAAATACTTGTGTGTGAATATAAGTGGGTTTGGTTCTTTGCTTTTACCTATAGGAGCCATAAAAACAGTTTTCTTGAAGCTACACTAAGCTAAGTTTATTCCCAAACCTCGCAATCACAAAACTTAAAATCCGGACTAGTGTCTTAACACGCAGTTGAGCAGTCCAAGCAGTGCAGGTAACAAGCAGATGTGTGACTGGTACCCTTTCGGTGCAGGAAATGGATGACTTCAACCTCGCTGTTGCAGGTGGCATCTGGTTTGGTTTCTGGAGCATTGTCTTATTGTTGCAACATCATCATTTTGTTGTGATTCTGTTGTCTTCAGAATCTTGTGAGGAGCAGTTGTCTGGAGGCAGGGAGAGTTACGGTCCTCTGTAACCCTACTGTATCGCCCTCCTGGTGCTTTTAAAAGCTGTTGGTGAAAAGAACTGTCGTGTTACTGCCAAAATCTCCTTTGGTCAATGGTCTCTCACACCATAACTGTATGATTTTGCCTCCCTTAGTGGTCCTATAACCTTTTCATAAAACCAGTGTCTAGGACATTCTTTTTTAAAGAGGTGTTCTTCCCTCCAAATTTAAATACAGACTGTCTTTTAGAAGTATTACATTTTGGCTGTCTTTATGCAAAATTTCAAAGAAGTAAACTTAGTCTGTCATTTGGCGAGGTTTTGGGGTTCCTTTACCTTTCAGGCATGAAGTCTGTGTATTTCTAATACGAGTTGAATCCAAGACCATGTTCAAATAGAACATGTTTACTGCTACAGATGTTGAAACAAAAGCAGTGTAAATACACTGGATTCTGTTGTAGTTTTGCATTTTTGAATGAGTGTTTTCAACTAAACAGTGTGATGGGGTTTTGATGTAGATGGGTGAATGCAGCCTTTTCTAACCCTGAAATACTGAGTTGTAGGAATGGTAGGGAAAACAGTTGTAGGGAGATAAGACCAGCATAAACTCACTGTGTGGTAACAGGGAAGTAACGATATAATTTCTTTTGTTATTTACAGATAATAAAATTACCCAGTGGGAAGACCCCAGACTGCAGAACCCAGCGATCACTGGTCCAGTAAGTACCGCTATGTTTTTTTCCATTAAATGCTGTGACTGGCGTACATTTGGTGTAGGCAGGAGGCATTGTGGAGCAGCAGGTCACGCCTGTGGTCCGGATCAGGTCAGACTCTGCCTGATGAACAGGCGAGGAGGCAGGACCTCTGCCTGGCGTTGCCGTTGCTGCTGGACATGGGAGGCTCAGGTGCCAGCTTTTGTGAGTCTGCAAGGGCAGGAGGAGCTGCCAGCAGGTGACAGCCTGCCAGGGTGCCCCAAAACTGGTGCCTTGTCCTTGGCTGGTTTTAACTTTTCATATTTTTGTGTTACTTCTGGGCGAAGCTCCATCCATTCGGAAGCTGCATAGCTAAATAGTCTGAATGGTGTTTCATGCTCTGAAACACGCGGAAACCCATCATTACTCATTTGTTCCATTCTCCTCCTCCTGCGACCTGAAGCTTTCTGTGCTAAGTGATGATGATGAATGTGGTTTCTGAAAGAGATCTGCTACTGATGTGATCCCTGGCTGAAAAATAAAAAAGTTAAGATTTCAGCATGGGTTTTGCTGTTGTATTTGCTGCTTATTGTGATCGTGAAGTTGCAGGACAAAAGCAGTAGAGTGATATCCTTAGCTTACTTTTGACATCCAAGCAGATGAATTGGGGGGTGGGGGGGAAGTGATTTTTAGATAAATTATATCTAAAATAATGTAAGTGTAAAATATTATTCAGATTTTTTCTTTCTCCACACTTCCTCATATTATAAATTACTTAGTATGGAACAAACAGTATTAAATCTTTGCATCTTTTATTCCTCCATTGTGTTAAAATAGTATATTTCCATATTAAGCTATGTGAAGGGCACGTAGCCGCTCTGAATCAGAAGTCAGAAGATCTTGGGAATTTCAGACCAAGTTCTTTGTGCTGAACCCTAGATTGTAAGGTCTTAGGGATGTGTACAGGAGAAATGTTCATATTTACCTGTTTTCTGAGTCATTGCTGACAATAGAATTTTACTCAACTATTAATTTTTGGATTTCTGAATAATAAAAAGCTGTTTCCACTCAACATGGGAGAGTTGTGACTATGTGGATTCAGAGTGTAAGAAAGATAAAAAATGGGTCCGTCAGTTTTAAGAGACATAAAACTTACTGCAGATAAGCTAAGAGATTTCAGAATATCAGCCTTAGAAAAAATAAATACATGCTGTTACTTCAGTATCAGATTTTCAAAACATCAAATATATGGAGTGATTCATCTTTTTTTGACCTTTTTATGCTGGTTAATGCCAGGTTATGCCATTTTGTGGTATTTTGAGTGATAAAAATTCCAACCCTAAGATGTTTCCAGGTGCCAAGAATACCTCTTTATTTTGGGTGAATCCTTAGGATTTTTAAGGGTCTCGGGACACAGCAGATTAACTACTGCGTGGTGTAATTCCAATTGCTCTCAGACCTATACCTGTCACAGTATCACTTCTCCAGCCTGCTCCTGTTCATTTGTATGATTGCCAACTTTGTTTTATGGCCGCTGCATCTGAAGGCTGGATAGTGGAGGTTGCAGTGGTAGGGCTGGCAGTCGGGAGTATGGATGGCTCTTACCTTTCTCCTGCTTGATGGCTGATGAGCGCCTGGTACTCTGCAGTACCTTAAAAGGCTTGGCCTTTCTGGACATTGGCATGCATTTCTTACCTGGTGCTAAAGCCAAGGAGTCTGATGAAGACGAGTAGGTGGCAGAAAAGAACGCTGTTGTCTGCCTGTGATGGGCAGCGAGTGGCGTATGGATTGGCGTCAGGCGTGGCAATCTTCGAGCTTAGCACCAAACCCTTCCTTACCTGCACGGTATGTTGGCTGGAAGGAGAGGCACAGAGTTAAAACTGAGGATTCTTTCAAAACTCTGAATGACAGAGCTTGTGAGAACCTTTGTTGAACCTTGATTTTTGTGTGCCTGCAATCATTCCGCGAGGTCTTTCAGGTATCTGGAAATCCACAGAAATATTTCGGACACCTGTGGAATTTGTTAAGGGGTGTTTACGTATGCCAGAATCCGATTTCGAGCTCTGATGGGTAATGTAGTTCTACCAACCTTCACTGTGCCTTTTTTTTTTTTTTTTCAACTGTTAAAAGTGTTCTGTTATGCTGCTGTTACTTAAAAATGGGGTCTAACTCACAAGCAGCTGCGGCGAGTGAGTGTTCAGGTAAATACTTTCCAGTGACTAGTACTTGGTTCAGAAGAATGCTAATTTGTTTATTAGATGCTTTCAGATTCTGGATTAAAGATGTTATGAAGGTGTATATTTTCATTATAAGTAATTTAGAAAATAGTTTTGCTATAATTTGATGGTAGTTTGATAACTATTAAGAATTAGATTCATTCACATTGTGCTGAAAAGATGATTTCCAGCCATAGACATTCCTCTGCCTAGTTGACTCTGCTGTGTCAGTATACGTCGTGGAGGGCAAGCAGCGTTTGTGGTTAATGTCGTAGCTTTACTGGAGCCCCTTGGCTTGTTCTGAGGTTCATTTTCAAAATTCTTTTAATTTTGTGTCTTTTGAGTAGCGCCTATCAATGCTTGGCACTTTCAGCTGTGCAAATCCATGTTCTGTGGTAACGTTAGCCATTTCTAAAACTCGGTATCATATGGCATGCTCATTATTTCCTAATGAGACATATGGATGGCAGCAATACATTCAAAATTTTTTTCTGTGTTAAAAATTGTTTGTGCTCTTTTCTGTTCCTAAAGGAAGAAAAAAATTGAGGTCAAGTAGTTGATAAACAGAAGAACTGTTTCCAAAGTTTTCATACCTTTTAATTCAAATTACACACCGAGAAATGGGAAAATTTTGGCTTCTGTACTTCATAGAGTCATAGAATCCTAGGTTGGAAAAGACCTCTTAAGATCAAGTCCAACCATCCACCCAACACCACCATGCCTGCTAAACCATATCCCAAAGTGCCGTATCTACGCGTTTTTTAAACACCCCCAGGGATGGGGACTCAGCCCTTCATGTGTGGTGGGTTTTATTAGATGACCTATGGCGTACATATGTAGACAGCATGTCTTTCAATTTCTTTTTTGTTTAAATAATATTGGAATATCAAATCGCTGAGTAGCTGGAATAATCTGTATTTGTGATTCTCTCTCTGACAGGCAGTTCCGTATTCCAGGGAGTTCAAACAGAAATATGACTATTTCCGGAAGAAGTTAAAGAAACCAGTGAGTAGAAACGTGCTGCTTTGTGCTGGAATCAACGACGCGGTCTCTGAGCGACACAGCAGACTGTCCCAAGCGTAGATGCAGAATGGCGGCGTGTCTTGCTGTCACATGCCTGCCAATTTTTGATTGTGCTACTCTAAAGGGGTTAAGTAGGAATCAAAAAAAAGGAAGCAAAGTTTGAATTTGGTTTCTCAACAAAAACATTTGCAAATCTTAGAGACTCACATTTTTGTGCATTAATGCAAAATCGAAGCGATGAGGCAGCAAGGAAGTAGCAATGATTCCCTGTTATTTCCCGTTTCAACGGAGACTAATTGATATGTTAGTTTACAAGCCCTTAGGCTGAAAATAGGTTTGAGGATTGATACTGCTCCTTCATCTTCAGCAGTGGACTTTGAAGGGCAGAGCCCACAGTTGTGCTGGATCTGGCACAACCTTCTGGTGTTCTTGTTCTGTGAAAGAAGTATTTTCAGTAATATTTTTAACGTAAGAGAGCATTCAGTATTAGCTTACGTGTGATATTGACTCATAATTAACAGCACACAGCCTTGGCAACGCCAGCCGTAGTTTGAAGAGGAATGTGCCGTTGTCTTTACCTGTTTATTGATGGCTGCTTGAATTTTCACCTGGAGTTTGGCAGTGATGGACACAGTAAGCACTTCAGTTGGCAGGAAAGGCAAACCTTCCGAGTCAGTTGTGTCAAGTCACCTTTATCAGGAAAACTGTACATGGCTGTAACATGGCTGTTTGTCCATCCAGCCTGCTTTCCGTGCGTTCTTAACCCAGTTCTCCTCTGTCTTCTCTGAATTTAGCTCCCTGGGCTAAACATAACGGGCGTTAGCTCCCTCCTATTTAGACAGAACTTCTAAACCATTTTGGCAGCCCAGTTCTCTTCTGTTTACATCTTTGCAACTCAGTTCTGTTGTGCGTGTGGTGCTGTAGGTGTTCTTGTTGTGAGACTGTTCTGGCCTTCACAGATACGTGAGTAAAGCGGTTGCAGAAATCTTGTGCATTTGTTACCATTTTAAGCTACAATGCCCTTAAAATAGGGCATAGCAATATCAATCGTTTTCTCACTTATGTTTGGTTGTTTTTTTACTCTTCTTGTTGTTTTCATTGTTTGGTCAAATATAGAAATCTCTGAACCACTCTGTTGGAACTTACCTAGTTCACCGTATGCTGTCAACTTGTAGACTTGGAGAGCACTGGAAAACATAAATAAAGGGAAACTTTATACATCAGAAGTCTAATCTGTTGTTTAGTTGTTACCACTGGTCAGTAACTTGCCTGAAGACTTACTTATTGAGACTAACAAGTCTAATATAATCTCCTTTCACATAGGCTGATATACCGAACAGATTTGAGATGAAGTTACACAGAAATAATATTTTTGAGGAGTCCTACAGAAGAATCATGTCCGTGAAGAGACCCGATGTACTAAAAGCCAGGCTCTGGATTGAATTTGAGTCAGAAAAAGGACTTGACTATGGAGGTGTGGCCAGAGAATGGTTTTTTCTCTTGTCCAAGGAGATGTTTAACCCTTATTATGGTCTCTTTGAATATTCAGCAACGTAAGTGTCCATTAAATATTTCCATTCATAAGGGATATACATTAGATTTTGCATAAGAGGCAATTTACCCTGGCAAGCAGTTAGATCATCCTTCATGGTGCTTCAGTGTGCGCTCTCACCAGTGACATTTCTCTGTTCTGTGCTATCATTTCATAGTTGCTCTTCAGGGAACCTTTCAAATTGTCACTGAAATCTCAGAAAACATTTTGTTATTAAGACAATATTCAGTGTTGCCTTGCTTGCAGAAAAAAACTGCAGTTTTCGAGGCTAGCGTGAAAGGAGTGATGTCAGACAAGAGACTCTCTTTCTGCCTTCCCACTACATGGTACAACACCTGCCTTCCACCACTGCAGTGCTCCGTTATGATTAGCTCACAAAACAGCTTCTCATTTACATTTCAGTAGTTACACCGCAGGGGCCTTACGTAAGTTTAAAATTGCTTTTGTCCAACTTTAAAATCTTTGAGCAATCCATTAGTGTAAGTGACAGAGCAAGTCTCTTGCTTCAGGCACGTTTGTTGCAATAACGCTGTGTGCGATTCCGCGTGGTGTGCTCGGCTGCAGGGAGGGAGGATTTCTTAATTGCAGGCAGTAGTGTTGGTGGGTTTATGTCCATATCAAGCTCACTCCTTTCTCCAGGAAGTGCTGAATAGGTTGTAAAGTAGATGAACACAGGCTGCACAAGGGGAGTTTTCTCGCGCTCGTGTCTCAGAAGAGACACGTTCTGCTGCTGAAGGGAACCGCAGCACACCCAGCGCTGAGGAGCGCAGACGCCTGTGTGTGGGTGGAGTTCACGGGATCAACATTTGTTTGGAAATGTTTCTGCTGATGGGATATAGGTCACTGGAGATATTTAAATATAATGTTGTTTCATTTTAGGTTCGGAAGGCTAACTAGTTATTTTAAGAAATAAGACCAAAAAAATCTCCTTAAAACCCCGTATCTTTCTTCACCGATGAAGAATGTAGTGCAAACTGAAAATCGTGCTTTTACACTGATGTCTTGTTCTGACACACACTTTCCCATGAGCCTCAGTGCTTTGTTACCCAGTTAAGAGATCTTCGTCCGTTAATGGTTTTTGCAGTGTCCTGGGGGTTAAGCGTGTTTCAGGGAAGTTCTCCAGTATGTGCAGTTTGAGATGCCAGTAGGAAAACCTTCTTTATCCTAGGATGGCTGGACCATGGGTCTAAATGCCTCTTCAGTACCTTCAGATAAATCAGGAACTAAAAGCACCTACTGCAAAAGAGAATCCTAAAATTTTAAGCCCTGAAATTTGGCTGGACAGAGTGAACGATCAAGCCCGGCAGAAGAGATAACTTAGCCTCAATTCTCGTTCCACTGATGGCAAAATTTTACTGCTTTCCATGGTGCCAGGCCCTTGTCCTTCGCGGAGGTTAGCCCAGCCCTCTTCCGCTTGCCACGGGTGGCATCCTGTGACCCGCAAGCAGGAGTTTCAGACACCGTTGTCAAATAATCGCTGTGGTTGTAGCAAGGCAGTTTTGACTAGGTCAGCCTCCCCCCGACTGTCAGATCCTGCTGCTGAGGAATACATGGATAAATTACGTTACTACACGCTTGCAAAAATGAATAGGAATTATTAATGTATCTGAATATCTGGTTATTTAAAGACTTGATTATTTAGATATTTTTTTTCTTTCCCCAAAAAAGGGACAACTATACACTTCAGATTAATCCTAATTCAGGTCTTTGTAACGAAGATCATCTGTCGTATTTCACATTTATTGGTCGGGTTGCTGGTCTGGCGGTATATCATGGGAAGCTGTTGGATGGTGAGTGATTGCACTGGATGGCTATGCTACTGTTACTGGATTTTTATTAAATGAAATCCATCACTTCAATAATTCCTACGCTGTAGAGTGCAGTATTTCTGGAGACAAAGTCTGAGAGAAAGTACGGGAACTGGAACTGTTGGAAATTGCATTCCTGATGTGAATGGTGATTCAAAAATAATAGTGTCTTACTCACCAAATACGTTTCATATAAAGTTTTGCTCCTTTCTCCACTCGTGTTAAAACTACAGGATCAGCATTGCTAAATAATCACAACGGAAAATCACTACATTTGTATCGGCTGTTTCCACGCAAACCTGCAGCCGGAGCAGCTCTGTGGGTGTCAACTGCAGCTCATTTTGATCTGTAAAATTACTACTGAATGTTTAGTGAGAAAATACGATTTCGGCCAAACTTTGAAATCCCACAATGAGCAAGCAAGCAAACGTTATCAACTGACTTATTTTAGTTAGCAGTAGTGCAGCACATTAGAGGAGGAAGCTCACCATCTTTGTTTCCCTAGCATCTCCTTTGAGAGAAGAATGCCATTTCTACATGGATTAGAGTACCTTGAGCTCAATTCCCCATCTTTTGTGTCTCTCTGCCACTAATGTTACGGTGTTTAACGGCGTACGGCAATTAATGGCATAATGATTGGACAAATTTGGCTTTCTGTGCCAAAATAAAAAATGAGCCTGCTGCGTTAACTTGAGCAGTTACAACGCTGTTACTTTCAGGAGGTTTCTTTTTTGCTGGCACGCTGGGAAATAGCATGGTGTGTTATCTGCGAGCAGTCACGTCTTTGCCTAAGGTGAGAATGCGGAACCGTGGAGGTAACACTGCCCTCTCTTTCAGGCTTCTTCATCAGGCCTTTTTACAAGATGATGCTGGGGAAACCAATAACCCTGAAAGACATGGAGTCGGTGGTAAGATAACAGTTAAGCCGTATCAGCATTGGCAATTACGTGGGGTTTTTGCCTCTGGGGGAATTTCTAAGAGCTAACAATTCCAGTAAGCTGCGTGGTGGAAAACACGATGTCGTAGCTGCAAGAACTTTAGACAGATATGTACATAGTTTTTAAATAAACTGAATGTTTCCTGCTAGGCCAGGTGTTTCAGTACCAGTGCACTAACAGTGGGGAGAGGGACAAGGGAAGAGGGGCATGGATAGACCAGTAAGAACCACAGCATAAGGTGTCTGATTATACTCGGGTTTTCCACCGGGTCAGCTTTCTCCCCGTTACAAGCAGCACCACCACCAAGCCCTACCGCTTTCTTGTCATGCTGGGAAGCAGAAAGAGGGGGATGCAAGGGCTCGGTTCTGACCTGGAAACACGGGAAGCTGCCCTCAGTTCTGGAAGCAGAGGTGGTTGCCCAGTGATAAACCGGTCTCTCCAAAATATATTTAATGAATGCAGCGCAACGTAGGCCCTTGTGTCCATTTTGGTTTTGCTCCCTGCACTTCCTCTACTGTCACACCTTCAGCATTAATTGCAATCAAGTACTTTGGCGTTTGGCGCTCCCCAGGAGAAAAGCGAATTGTTTTACAAGTTAGTAGTCTCTAACTTTGTGTTGTAAAATGACAGACAGCAGTAAATGGGGTCCTGCAGCTGCCCAGTCCGGATGTGCAGTGTACTGGTGTGGAAACAGAGTACATTTCAGATCTGCACAACAGCTGAATACAAACGGTTTCCGCTAAGCTAGCAGGATGATGCTGCTTTTGTCTTTTTGACCTTTTGAGGTCTGTTCCGTTTTTGCACTGCTGTGGACTCTGGAGAACCATGGAGCTGTTGCTTCCCCACTTTCTCACATCTTCCTCTGCCAGGCATTACACAGAGTAGTTTGTGTGGGCAAGACCGCTCCAGGTTGCCTGTGCAGGGGCAGGGCCTGCCTGCGAGCCTGGCCGCTCGCACCCTGCGCTCCCCCGAGACTGCCTTCGGCCGCAGAGCCCGGTGACTCGCGGGGCCGGCACAGGCACAGAATTACCGAAGCCGCCATGGCTTGAGCTCTAGTCCAAGCTTAACACCAAGCTCAGGAGATGCATTCACGCTCCTGTATTCCTACAAGGAGCTGGGAAACCTTTTCCTCTTATCCTTAGCTCTGCAATAGCTGTCCTTGGTCTTGTCAAAAGTAGACTCGGTATGAGGAGAAGAAAATGCAGTTTATTCTTTTTGATGTTTTAGAGTTTTACAGACTTTCACTTACTGACAATACACGCTGCTTCAACTGCTTAATCTGTCCTCCAGCTCCCACTGTCTCAGAGTCACCAGATTTTGGCAGGTCATTCTTCTCTTGAAGCATACATGAGTAAATAATGTTTTAACTTTATTTTTAGATTAATTTTTTTGGCTCTCTTGCTGGGAAGTATTTAGTGATAGCTACACACACTTTTTTTTCCCCCTTTTTTTTCTTCAGTCAGTCTTTAATTATGAACCTAATGCATGGTGAAGATACAATCCTTTTAGAAATTATAGGGGTCTTTTATTGAGCAAACTTCAAGGCTTTTAATAACAACAGTGCAATCGGTTATTGTATAATATATTATCGATGTAATGAAGTGGTATATAAATTGAAAAGAACGTACCATTTTCTCAAGAAGACATTTTCTAACCAATTATGTCACACCTCTGTATACATGTTTACCAGATACATACATAGAGTCAATTTACTGTGTTGTATAATAATGCAATTACAAGTCAATTAAGAGTAGTTAGTTACACGAGTCTAAAAATACAGCATCTAAGAAAAACCCATATAAATAAAGCAATCCATCTTGCCCTGCTGCACAGTAGCTGTGCAAATAAATGAGCTCTCATCTTTCCAGTCCCTTTGGAGTTCTAGTTTTAGACATTTGTATTTGTTGAATTTAAAGTTATTTATACATTAATGTTCACATTTTCAAACTTTGTTTAATTATAATCTGCTGTAGGATAGCGAATACTACAACTCTTTGAAGTGGATCCTGGAAAATGACCCTACAGAGCTGGATCTCATGTTTTGCATAGATGAGGAAAACTTTGGTCAGGTAAGTGCTATCCCAAAAGTCCGTATTTCCGTCTTATTGTTGGTTATTGCCGAAAAGGAATTAAATACTGAGTAGTATCGCATGGTTGTGAACTTGATCAGGGCTGCTGAAGGTAAATGATCAGCATAGGCAGGCTGTGACTCTTTACCTCTCTTCTTCCTGAACTGTCCAAGACTGGGCTGTCACCGCAGGACCGGGTGCTTGGGTCGGCGAGCAGCGTGACATCTGTGAAAAGCAGTCCCTGAAGCTGAGCGAAATGCTTGCAGTGGGGAGCCATAAAGGTGTTACAGCAGCCATCTTAGAAGATGGTCTCAGCTGGGGCTGTTTGGGGTTTTATAGGCTGAAGGTATTCTCAAAGGACAAGGTAAGTGGTAGAATTACAGTCGGTGAAGTGCCTTGTTCGCAGTGTCTTGTGTATAACGCAGGCAGATGATACAACAAAAGCAAGCATGCCTCTCTTAAAAAGGCTCACGCTCTGTGGAGAACTTTCTCCATTACAAATGAAAAATGTAAGATATATTTATTGAACTGCTGAGAAGTGAGTAGGTGGGAATATCATTCATCAGCCAAAGTCATAACTCACTTTATCACTAGAAGCTGTAAGAACAGCTTATGGTACAGTTTGTCTTGGATTTACAGTCGGTCTTTACAGAGAATCCTGTTAAAACAAACTTAGAGATCTGTACCTGTTTCTGGATGGAAATAACTTGGGTGCAGATAAATGTCTTGTACATAAGGTATGTGTTAAATTTAATTTGAGGACTTAAAGGCAAGTAAATCACAAGTTTACTTACATGAGCTTGGAACTTACTTGCCTGCCATGATCCAGGATTTTCATACCTTTATCCTACTCAGCTTTGACAGGATAGCAAACCTTGTCCTTGTTTGTTCTGGACTGTCTTCTCTGGTCTTTATGGAACGAATGGACTACTGTTTCCGAGGTCTGTGGGCTCCTTATTAATTACTTTTCCCGAGCAGTACAGTCATCTTTTTTTCCCTACACAGTAGCAGGTACAGTTAGTCACACAGACCTGTTGTACTGTTTGTCTCCTTGAAGCCTTCAGCGTTAATCCAGTCCTGAAAAGAGCCTTCCAGCCTCCTCATTTCACAGCTCCATTTATTAGCTAATGAATTTACTGCCTTACTGTCACTCAGCCACAACATCTGATTTCATTATTAAAGATCAGTAACAGCTTTAGAAATAGGCTTGGTTGAATGTGGGTGCAGAGAGCCACGTCCTGGTTGCTTCCACTGGAACCATGCTTTTGAAGTGATGGGACAAGTTGGCTGGAACAGAGCGACAGCTTGGAGCGATCACTCGGCTTTCCTTCTCTCCCAGCCAAGCCCGCGTGCTTCACCAGCAAGTGATCCGGTCTTAGGCCTGCGCGGCGTGCGAGCACCAGGCTCTGCCGTCAGGAGAACGCTTCTTCGTGGCGGCAGCGAGGGAGCGTACGGGTTGGGAGCGCTTGTGTGTGGGCACTAACTGGTGCAAGCTGCCAGCTCCCAGCTCCGCTGGCACCTGCCCAGCATTAACTCTGTGAATTCCTACCGGTAGCTCACAGAGCTGCGTGCATCGCGGGGGCTGTGGCTGTAGGTGCTTGTGAGCTGTAATCAGTTTGACTTTTTCAGCCTTACGCTCCATGACGACACCATCCTTAGCAGTCTGGGCGTAACCATTTCTGTCATCTGGTTGTCTACTGTTTTGGCCTTTTTATGAAATAGTTTCTCTCTGGACTTTAAGTAATCAGTTTTTTTCAAGCATTTTGAAATATGAGAAGGCATTTGTCTACCCTTATTAAAATGGAATGTACGTTTTCTTTACCCAAATGAACCTGCTGCTCAGGACTAGAAGTTTGCTTTTGAATGGTTTGCTCACTTGCTAATGAGAAGAATTCATTCTTGTAAGTGATCATATAATAATTTGCTCTTGATGCTGCCGTCTTTAAACGTGGAATGTTTTGATGTCTGATTAGATACTATGGCATAACAGTTTTCTGATGCTGCTTGTAAAATGCCACTCAAGGAGAGTGGATTTTGTGAGAAATGCATCCTGGAATAATGTCGTGTTGTGGTTTGTCTTTTTTCTTTTGAAATACAGACATATCAAGTCGACCTGAAGCCAAACGGGTCAGAAATCATGGTAACAAATGAAAACAAAAGGGAATATATCGAGTATGTATACGTTTATTGAATTTATCCTAAGCGTAGGAAGGCACAGTGCACTTGTCTCAGACTTTACCCTGCTGCAATTACTGTAGTTTGGACTCCAACAGATCATCAGAGATCCTTTGACCAGAAAATCTTACTGTTAACATAGTTTGATTATATCCTAATCCTTAGGAAGTTTGAATTTTAACCTCTACTGTGGATTACTGTCCTTACACTAACCAGGGGAGTCTGTGGAGCCAGAGGAAACTATTTTCTTGCCAGGTAGGCATGAGGAACATCCAGGAAGGGACAGGAGTGCTCTGAACGACAGGCATCTGCCTCTGCGTCACTCGAGGGGAAGAAAGGGCACCTCTGGGGTGCGCTCCCTACCACCTTAATGCAGACGGGCCCGTTCTGCCCGGTTGCATCCCTGCTTCTGCCTGCTGCCCAAGCGCCGAGCGTGACCAGCTCTGCGCTGTAGATCTCCAGAGTAGCGATGAATTTCCACCCTCTCATTCAGAAATGATTCATGCAACTTAAAATTTTTCAAATATTTTCCCCCAGAATTCCCTTATCATGGATAGAACCAGTCTAGTTGTGTAACAAACAAAAAAAACCCGCAGCAAAGAAAACCCCAATAAAACCCCCCACCAAGCTGCAGGTGTAGTACCAAACGTAATGACTCTTGCCTCTGTGTCCTGTTAACCCCCAAATGCTGCGTTCTTCTGCGGATGTGGTGCTCACGGGCTAGCCAGCCTGTAGATAAGGAAGACTCGCTCTCCAGCAGCACATCGGGTGGCTTGTTTGCATTGCTTGATTATGTAATGCTTATTGCAGAAACAGAGGAAGATAAACTGACTGAACAGCCGCGAATCAAACACCAATGTTCTTTCTTAAGGAAAACTCACACTAGAACTTTCTCGGGACGGGCAGATGAGCAGTACCCAGGGCCGTCACGCCTTCTTGGGAAATGCAGTTTACGTAGCATTGGCCAATATAAGAACAAAAATAAATTACCTGAACTGCTTGGGTTCCCCGAAATCCCCACCCAGGCCTGGCGCGATGAGCGGCAGCGCGCTCCGGCGTGGCCCTCGCCCCGCTCCCCTGTGCTGCTGCCTGCACAGACCCGGCCCGGGGCGTCAGTCCCAGTGTCGCTACCAAAAATTGCCCAAGTCTAAGCAGGCTGTCTAGGTTTAATTGTAAGCTTTCCTCTGTTTCTCTGCCTGTCAGAATGTAAAATAATAAACTCATCTATAATTGCTGGCATTTTTAATTAGTGCCTCTTCAAAGGCGAGGAAACATTAAAACAGCTATATTTGTGCCAATAAGGAATGAAGCGCGCTTCGGTAGGAAAGGAATCGGATTTCTGCAGCATTGTCGTAGACCCTGTGAGGTGTTTGGGCTGGAGGTGGTTAGCACTGAAACACAGGCCTTTTCCTTTGGTACTGCAGGGTTTACTCATCTATTTATTTATTTATAGGCAGGCTGCTAGATGTAACTACATCTGTCCTCAAATTTTGTAGACTTTATTGGGAATTGCTAATTACTCAGAGCTCTGGAAGAATGAAATGTCACTGAGGTGCCCGATACCAACAGTAAATACGTCGTCCGCACTCCAGAGTGCAGCCTCGCTTGGGAAGAAGGAGCGCAGCGAGGAATTTGTAGGCTGCGTCAATACACGGGCGAGCCTTCTTGCCGTGCTCCTCCTCGAGTTAATCTCCATAGCACAGACAGCTCGGGGTGTCTGGTAGTGTTACCGTAAAAAATTCTTGGTGATGTAGAAAAGCCATGGCTAAAATACCTGGAAATGCATGTGTCCGGTTTGTACTGCACGGCAGTGTCAAAATACTCATACGGCCACGTGTTCACCGGCACGGGGGTCGCTCAGCCCTTCGCTCGGTCACACAAGGGAGGTGGGAATCAAAGCCACTCGGTTTCCGTAGCGTCCGCGGGTGGCTGGGAGGCGGCTGCAGTCGCACCCGCGTGCCAGAAGCCATCAGCCTTGCTGAAGCTCCGCAGGCGTAGTTTGCAGTCTGCTGATGAGTGCTTGTGTGTTCTTGTTTATCTGCTACAGCCTGGTCATCCAGTGGAGGTTTGTAAACAGAGTGCAGAAACAAATGAACGCTTTTTTGGAGGTAAGGTTCTTTAGCTGGCGTTTCGTTCCCCCCAAATAATTTCTTACCATGTAGACTTTCTGTACATCCGTGTGTGCGTTAAGGGAGTGGGAGCTTTGCGTAACCACACAGGTTCTGGAACGCTTATGGTTTATGATTTCACAGTTTACCTTGTGTAAGAATATATAATCTTTCCCCTATGAGAATAAGGTCATTCTCTTTCAAGCTTAAATTATTTGAGCTTGAAATAATTTAGTGATTAATTTTTTAAATCAAGGACTCATACTTCAGCAACTGTGTACTTCATTTTCAAAACTTGTCCTCATCCTTTGTCATTTACTGAGGTTCCCTGAAGCCAAAGATCCTGTTAGATTAAAAACTTCATTTCACGTGCTATGAGAATTTTAACTTTGCTTTGCTTGCTTTCAGGGATTCACCGAACTTCTTCCTATTGATCTGATTAAAATTTTTGATGAAAATGAACTAGAGGTGAGTAGTTAATTGGCATCCAGAGACTACAGGTCAGTAACGCTCATCACAAAAAGTCGTGTTATGTTCTAAGCTCATCATCCATTACTTACTCACCATAAGTGAATTTGCAAAGATGCTTTGCTTTTAGTGGGAAATGAGATTTTTCTCCCTAATTAGGCAATCTATTGACCACATAAAAGCACAAAAAATTGTAATTGGTCAGTGAGGTGGACGAGTATGTGCATACAGAAGCGTGTGAGTAGCTTACAGAATTAATGCCATTGTGCCGATACCAGTCCTATAGTGAGCAAAATACCGTAACAGCTGCTGTCACACAGAGCACGCGTCCGTCATCGCGTACAGTGTTTCTGCATGTAGACAGAATACAAAACAGACACTTTGAGAATTCTCCTCAGGAGAAGCTCAACTCTCCTCTGCGTTTGCATTTATATTTGCGCCACTTAGCTGTGTGGAAGCTCAGGCAAGAGGGGGAAAGTGCAACCTTGTTGTGTACGGGACACCCCAGCGCCGTCTTCGGTTAACGCTGTAACAATTTGCTTCCACCTGCAGCTACTGATGTGTGGCCTTGGCGACGTTGATGTTAACGACTGGAGACAACACACAATCTACAAGAACGGTTACTGCCCAAACCACCCCGTTATCCAGTGGTTCTGGAAGGTAAGGCTGTCCACCGCCCTGGGCTTCGCTGACGGTTCCTGAAAGTCCCTGTCTTGTTTTGCCGAGAAACAAGAGATTGGTCAGAGAAAACCTGGTGTGGGACATGTATCACATCCTTCAGACTTAGATGTCCATTACAGCCCAACATAGGTCATCTCCTGGTGCTTCATTCTGGTTTTTAGCAATGATGCTTGCGGCTGTGCAGGTGAAAAGACACTGACGGCGTGTGTTTGCCAACAGGCCGTTTTACTGATGGATGCCGAGAAGCGGATCCGATTGCTGCAGTTTGTTACTGGGACGTCACGCGTGCCTATGAACGGATTTGCTGAACTTTACGGTGAGCTTCCTTCCCGTTCCCCTCCAGAACGGCTGTACAGGCGCTCCGCAACACCACCGAGGAAACCGGGTCAGAGCCAGCCTTTGACCCCCGCGTAAAAATTCTCCCTCTGGGCAGCCAGAGCTCTGGAGAATGTGGGGCGTGCACGGAGGAGTGCAGTTCGGTGCACCTCGGGCGCTACACAGACACTCTCCTAGCTCCCACGGAAGTTTGAGCTGTCAACAGGAGTAACACTCGTGTCAGAGGAAGGAGAATGCACCTTTAGCCAGGCACTTCTTCAGTGCTTGTGTCTGAGCTTGCTGCTTTTGCGCTATACATACCCTACGCACAGGCAGTTAGATAAACTTAACAAGCTAACTGGACTTGGAAATAACAAACCAGATTCCTATTTCCTTTAACGTAGTTTTAATCAAGAGAGTTTGTACTGAGTATTTTATACCAGCTGAAAGATGTAGCCTATGATTTGTACAAACATTTAATTTTACAGTAATATTTAGGTTGTCTCTACAGTGTCCCAGCAATGTGTATTTCACGTGATTTTCATTTTCAACCAGGTTCAAACGGTCCTCAGCTGTTTACAATAGAGCAATGGGGAAGTCCTGACAAACTGCCCAGAGCTCACACCTGGTAAGTCACACAGGCGTAACGCTGGGTCACTTCTCTGCGCTGCTGGACTGCCGAGAAGGGGGAGGCTGGTGACGGTGCTTATCTCTGACATCTTTTAGCTCTTTTATAAAATGGGATACTCTGAAACCTGCACGCCTATGTCGGGGTGTGCGTAGGCGTGTATTTAAAAGGCAAAGAACAGCTAGTGTGTATCTGCTGCCACAGGAGGTAGCAAGGCTCAGCTGCAGCACCGTGCCATTGCTCCTGAGCGTTCCCAGCGATGCTCGTTGGCCCTCTGACGGGCGTGGGGCCGGCTGCGGGAGTTGCCTTCTTAATGCTGTTTTACTGTATTCCAAGCAACCCTTTCAACTCGGGACTTTTCTTCTAGCAACTCCTTGCATGTTAAAGTAGGTGTTAGAGAGATGAGTGAGCTTTCCCCTACTTCATTTTACACTACATTTGAAGAAATTGCTAGCCCTGTATACCCAATGTTAGCTATCACATTTGAAGCCGTGTAGTAGCCTGCAAATCGCTTCGAGCGCTGGCCAGTTAAACTGCCAGTCTGACAAAAGGGAAGCAATTTGAATCCCTTCTGCTTGAAGCCTTTTCCCCGTATCGCATACCTGCAGCTCCCCGTTCGTGAGCGGTCCCTGCAGCACGCTGTGTGTCGCAGCGCAGGCAGCACAGCACCGGCGGTGTGCCGTACGCCCACGTGTTGTGCAGAATCTGGGAGCAGGGTCCTCACTGCCTCCCACAGAGAGCCCCGAGAGCTCAGGGGCTGTCACCACGGCTGTCTCGCTGGCTGAGCGTCCTCTTCAGGTTGCAGTCCATCCCACCACAAACACCTACAGGTTGTTTCCCACCGCCTTTCACAGCGGGAAAACCTGGGAAAGGGACAAGCAAACATTACAGTTAAGGGTACAGTCACCATGACATCTGGTGGCTCCTCGATGACACCGCAGTCATGGCAAAGGCAGCGTAGGAGCAGCTCTCCAGTTTGGGGTTCCTGTCAAAACTGGGATAGGGAAACACAGCAAGAGGAATTACCTCTTAGGCTTTAGTCATTTTTCTGTGAACGTTAAAACATAGACCTGTTCTCTTCCGCTCCGTCAGGCTGAAGGCTTTGAAGAACGCAGGATAGGGAGGAACCTGTCTAAGAGACACTGTGAAAAGGGTAACAGGAGTTCAACAGAGCGCACTGGAAGGAAAAATAGGGCCTCGCCTTGTAGGGCTAAGATGATTCAGTGCCTTCTTTCATGTGTCTTAGAAATTTAGCACCTCTTCCTCTTCCCTTCTAGAACACTAAGAAATTGCAGGCTGTCCATGAGCTGGAAAAGCAAAACCATTTGTACAAATAGGGGTTGAGGCTTTTTCTCCCCTTGGTGCTGCAATTCTGCTTCAGGTATCACCATGCTGCAGGCAGCTTTTACTCCCACCCTCATTGTCCACAATTCTGTTTTTCCCTCGTCCTAGTAAGTGGGTGTAATGAACTACAGAAAGTCTGACGTAACAAAACGTAGCCATAGAAAGCCACGCTGCATAGAGGCCATAAATCGTTGGACAATTCACTAAGAAAGTGAGGTCATAGCACAGCTGACTTAATTGAATCCGAATTTACAGAACGTGCAAATACTGAAAGCATTCGATACAAGTCTTCGACTTGCGCTGTTGCGTATCAAGAATGTGGCTGGAAGGCAGCTTAAACTGTGCTGTGTAGGAAAAATACTTTTTAGAACATCAGTACAGAATAGTGATCTTTCCATAAAAGCAATCATTCTATAGAAGTAAAAGTTTTATTTACAAAAAGATGACAGCAACAAAACCCACAACACATGCCAACATCAGCTGTCCTCTTTGCGTTTCAGTTATCCACTGGATCTTACAGGACCTTTTCAAGCCCTTCCTTTGGGTGTTTGTCATTCTCGTTCTTTTCCTCCAGAGGGTGGGGAGTCCATCCTCTAACCTCAGAGCCCCAGGAAACCAGCCTGCTGACAAAGATGAAGTGTTTTCAGTCGAATAAATATTGGGGGGGGGGCTGTTTCTGTCGGGTTTTTCCTTTCCGAAGTGTTTTTTAACAAACGCCGGCTGTGAGCTGCAAAGAGAAGGGAGGCACGCGGGTACAGCTGGCGCAGGCAGGGCTGCTCGGCGGAGCTGCCTGCAGGGACACACTGTGGCGACTGCCCGCCTCAGCACAATAAGACACATCCTCTGTCAAGGCCCCCAGATTATTTCACATTTTCTGTTTCTTTAAAATTACGTGTATTTTTCAACGGATGATTAAATGACTCTCTTCCTTCTTAATTTCAGCTTTAATCGCCTAGACTTACCTCTGTATGAATCTTTTGAAGATCTGCGAGAGAAGCTCCTGATGGCGGTGGAGAATGCTCAAGGGTTCGAAGGAGTGGATTAGAACGGCGACTGCCTCCCCCCTTCAAGCAAGTTCTGCTTGCACTCCTGCATTTGCCTGGCGGGCCGGGAGCGGCTGTGGCGGAACGGTTGCACAGCGTTGGTTCATGGAGCAAACCCTCGGGCGGTGCAGGTGCCCGAACCCCCAGGTCTGAACTGTGCTCTGGGGGTGGCTCCTCGGCCGCTCCCCCGCAGACTGCCAACGGCTCAGCATGAACTCTGGTCACATTTCAGCAGGACTTACTCTATTTATGTTGTGCCTCTGTAGGCAAAGCCCTTAATAAATATTTTGCATAATTTCTAATGACAATGAATGGAATTAATCATTTTACAGGTATCGTATTACAACTCTTGTTTACTTTTTAATTGATTTAGACATTTTCAGATTTTATTTCATTACAATTAAATATCATATACTTGGAAAAATAAGCATTTTTCTTAATTCCGTACCAGACTTAATGCCAGTGTCATTTTTTCAAAGCACATTTTGAGCCTCGTGTTCCCAAAGCATTAAGAAAGCAGGAGAAAGCCACGTTGGCAGTTTTCTCTACGTGGGCTATCTATCGAGAGCAACTCTTTCCCTTGAGCACATAAATATTTTTCTGTATCCAGAAGTATGGACTGGATGTTGCGGTTTTGTATAAATATTAGAATAGTTACAAGTCAAGGGAGAATCATAACATAGCATGCCAAATCTCATCTTCAATAACGACATTGCCTCATCCTTGGTAATATGTACATGTACGATAAAGCATTTTGGGGTAGGGTTGGCATTAATCGGTTTAGGAAGATATGCTTAACCCTGTCGTTATCTTTGTATAGTGATTCTTTTATTATCCTCTCCTCTCTACTGTTTGCAACAGAGGCATTTTGAATGAAACCTGGCACTGTGCGATTTGGCACTATGGAAAACAGGTCTGTTCTGTCTCCGGTTTGTACGCGTTTGCTAACGATAGCTAAACCACAATGGGTTTTCGGTTTGTTTCTAACTGCACCAACTCTAAAGGCACTTTATGTAACACATGGAAGGCATATCTGGTTTTTATCATGGACATTAATGTGACTATATTCCTTCTCACTGCACATGTCTTCTGGTGCAATATCTATCAATTGTGAATTTGGCTGCTGCTGATGTATAAACGAAAAAAACAAACAGATGTAGAGCTGAGCCTGCAGACATGTTCCTCAGCAATTGTTTTTGTGATTTATTTTTTACTTAATCACAAAGATTTATTTAATATACACTGCTATCTAATCAATTTTGTTACCTATGACATGTTGCATGCTGAAACTATAATGTCTGAGTTGCATCTCTTTTGTGACGGATTAAAAGTGAGAGATTTGTATTCGATGCACTGCGGTGACATGGTTACAGTACGGCTGAAGCAGGTTCGAGGGTGCGGCCTCAGCAAGGTAACGCCTGGTTCTCTGCGTCTTCCCTGTGTGCTCACCTGGGCATAGGCCTTTTCCCCAGGAACCCATTTAAAGCCTGTGAAGCGAGATGATGTTGCATGCCGAAACAAAATTTCACCTCCTTGCCAAGAGCTTTGTAGCCCTGCCCTCGCCCTCTCCCCACCACCCGCAGGCAAGTGCTGCCGGCGTCCGCGGCTGAGCAGCTGTGCCGCAGGGCAGCGACGCTGCGGCTGGCCAGGCTGCTGGGAGGAAGCCCCGATGCTGCTACCGGTCCGCACAGGGTTGTGTGCTGGCGAAACGTGCAAGGCGCTCATGGGCGCACGAGGAGGGTCACTCCACTGTCTGAACACAGCTTGCAATTCCCTTCCTGTTACCCATGTTTCCTGAAATTCCTCCCTGACCGTCTACAGCTGATGAGTGAGCTGGAACACGAGTAAGCGGACGGCCTCCGAGCAGCTGGAGAAACACCGCGCTGGGGCTCGGCTTGGGAAGGGGCATGGGGAAGGCAGAGAGGAGGAGCAGGAGGGGGGTGGTAAACCCGGGTACTTCCGCTGACCGTTGGGATGGGCGCGCAGCTGGCTGTAACACGGGCTCCCCTGAGGGAAGAGTCATACTCCCAGCTTTGCTCTCCTGCCACCCCTGCCCTCCCTGCACAGCCCCCCAAGGTCGCTTTGGTTTGGAACCAGGCTGTTCAACGCTCCGTGAAGGTGTTCTTCCTCAAAGCCCAGCTGAACACAACAGTAAGCCAGCTTGTTACTTTTGGTTGCCCAGGTTAGCTGCGCGGTGGGATACAGCCTCTGGAGATGCCCTACAGTGCAACGACCCCCCCCGTAGGGCTCAGTAAAGGGGGAAGGGGGGGTCGTCTTCTGCTGGGCTCGTTTAACTCAAAGCCACAGTGCTATTACTGAGGTCCTGAGCTGGATTCCAGCCTTTCCACCCAGGAGTCCTTCGGGAGCTCCTGAAACTACATTTGGAGGAACCTTTCTAGGAAAAAAGGTAGCTAAATGTCATTTACTTAAAACATCTAAACCGCAAAGCAGCCAACACTCCAGTGGGACTTGTACCGTGGAGTGCAGTGCCTTTCTTCACACAGTACGCTCCTGTATACTGACAGTTAAGAGCCTTCACCACAAAATGGCTCAACAGTGTTTTAAACCATTCTATTCAGCTACTTTCTTTCTTTTCTTAATAAATAGTAATCACAAAGGTGGTACCAAACCATTACTTGTTTGGTCTTAAGAGGCCTTAAGGCAAGTACTTCATAAACATCTTAGTCACAGTACAGAATATGGGGTCTGCAGCTGTATCCTCCTGTTCCCATTGTGAGGCTGTGGTTAGCGCACATCACACTGATTACGTTACCCCCCCCCTTGCCTGCCTAGCTGCTGGGAACAGCAGCTGCTTCTCTGTCAGGCCAAGAGTAACACCCCGCCACTCTGCCAGCCCCAAGGTGTGGGGTATTCCTGTCTCTGCACTGACCTCTCCCACCGTGGATTGGGAAGGGAAGAGCCTGAGCGCCACGCAGGCATGATGAGCGTGCGGACAAGCTGACCAGGCAGCCAGCACGTCCCGCTCCCCCTGCCCAGACCCGACCGGTCATCCCAACCGCAGCATCCAGCGGGAACCTGGGACAGCTGCAGATCCAGGGAGGGAAGGGGGACAGTTACACCGCGCCGTTAACAGTTTAAAACAAGTGCTCACACCCATAGGACCGCAAGCGCTACGTATCAGTATGTACAGGAGAAAAAAAGGTAGGCCACAAAACTTTTCTATGTAAAATTGCAACAACACAAACACAGAATCACAGAATAGTAGGGGTTGGAAGAGACCTCTGTGGGTCATCTAGTCCAACGCTCCTGCTGAAGCAGGGTCACCTACAGCAGGCTGCACAGGACCTTGTCCAGAGAAGGAGACTCCACAACCTCCCTGGGCAGCCTGTTCCAGTGCTCCGTCACCCTCAGAGGGAAGAAGTTCTCTACAGCCTTCACCCTTCTGTTACAATGCTGCACTAAGAAGGCCTGTCTGAAACATGTGGGAACCCGACAGAACCGGACTGTGACTGCACTGGCGTTACGCGGCCGTGGGGTCTGCCGCGGTGCCCCCAGAACCCCGTTAGACACCACCCCCTCGGCCCCAGCCCCGTGCAGTCCTGCGTCTGTCTGTGCGCTTCTCACCAGCCCCTGTCCCCATTCCGCCTCCACTTACACCTGTGAAAACACCCCCTGCGCACCCCCAGACAGCAGCGCGTGCTGCATTCCGTGCGTTAACCTGCTCCATCGGATGGCGAGAGGCCAGCGAGCAGCCGGCGCCACTGCAGATCTGTCACAACCACGCAACAGCGACTAGGTTAGGATTCCCAAAATCCAGACAGAAAACTCCAGTAAGCAATGTCGCTGTGTTCAATCAAATTTAAAACAGATTAATGTTTCTAAACACGCAAAAGTGTCAAACATTTCAGGTTAAATTCAGAGTTTCATAATATTTTTAACCACCTCATACTAGAAGGCTATTCAAAATTATGCTGAACTACCTTAAAATTTATTTTTAAAGTACTACTTATAAGTAATGCTCATTTTCACAATTAATAGAGCTTTAAACTGTGGTTGGATTTGATGCACTGTGGGGAAAGGATTTGTTTATGAACAAAAGTCATTTTTTTCATTTATTTTCTGAGGAGCAGTGAAAGAAAGTGTAGTTTGTTTTCCTAACAGCAAAAGCTCAAAGTGACAAAATGAAGCTGTTGTAATGAAATGATGCAACTTAAATATTTAATAAAGAATTATGGAAGCTATAGCATTTTATACTTCAAATATGTTTTTTATCTAACTGAAGCTTTGTTTTGTTCAAAAAAAATTGCCTTCAGGTCACAGTTTGCAGGAAGGCTTTCAAAGCCTGGGGTGTGGCTGGGGGAGCCTATGTGCAGCCACATCTGTCCCCACTTTATTTTCGGCTGATGAAACACACCATCCCCACAACTCACGTTGCCTTTTCTGTTAAGCAGTGTGAATGTCTAACTTATAAAAACCCCACACAAAACAAACAAAACCAAACCCACACAAAAACCCGCAAACCTAACAAAAAAACCAGCCACCACAAGCCACGCTTCTGACCTGGCAGCTCGCTTTAAGAACAGGGTCTGTTCCTCCTCAGCAACGTCAGCGCTGAGAGAGCTGCAGAGGGACCGAATTCTCTGCTCGTCTTAACACAGAGTCAGTAACACGTTGTCTCCTGGCTTTTGAGCTTCATGTGAAGCCCAGGCTACACACACCACAGACCTGACTTCCACCGACACACACCAAGGGTCACGCAGCACACGCCTGCAGCTGCAATTTCCTGAAGAAAGAGAGAAAAGGAAAGGGGGGAGGGAAGAGGCTCCCCACCACACGGCCCTCTGCCATCCACTTAAGCCAGCGTCCAGGAGTCCAGAAACCGGAAGAGGAACACGGGCAGCCGAGGCAAACAGGCAAAAAACCCTCTGAACATGACCCAGAAGCACCACCTGCCACGTGAGGTAGTGCTGGGCTTCCCAACAGATGTGACCAGCTGTGTGAATGGGGTTACAAGGCGCTCACTAACGCTGCCATACGACGTTGTAGGACACCGAACCCCGAGAGGATGCAGCCTATTCAGCCCCGCACCCGAGCTGTTTCTGCGCACGTGGGTGATGTTGTGGTACACCATCTCAGCTTGCAATTGCAGCATGACTTACTCCACCCTGTTAATTAATGCACCAGCCTCTTTATTGTTCAGCGATATCATCAGCACAGAGCAGCAATTAATTTACTTTATATGAACTTTCTGGTGCCTGTCCATGTTTTCCTCCCTCAGGCACTGGTTTCTCAAAGGGCTGCCCATCGCCTCCCCTTTCTTCAAGCCGCCACCTCTTCCTAACCTAGAGCAGCCGGGGGACACGTCCCAGAGTCAATTCTACCCCCTAACACCGCAGCCTCCCGTGTGCAGGCACTAACTCGGCTCTGCTGGTAACGTGCTCCTTTACACGGGCAAACATCTTCGTACTGCAACGGGACAAACTCTGTGTCGCACCGAAACATACAATTCACCAGCACTCTTTGCAGCAGAAGTGTAAAAACAAACAACAAAACACCTCGACACACACCTCTCTTCCAGTGATACCTACATGTGTATTCATGTACTGCCATAGTTGCAGCCAGTATGTTGCAAAAAAAACCCAAAAAACACACCACCAAAAATACACCCAGCAATTCTGTTTGTGTTCCTAATTGGAAATGAAAAATAAATTGTGGCAAGGCAGTGTTCCAAATTGTTAAAAAATACCTGTGCAAATCCTCACAACCAGCACATATGCTGTTTGCATATGGCTAGAAAGGTTTTGTTGTGCCTGACCAAGCCAACCAACCAACCAAGCCACCGTGTTCAAACTCAACATCAACCCCGCTCTGCAGCCCCCCACCCACAGGAGACGCTGCAGGAACCGCGTTAGTGGTGAACGCATCCGTACTTCCAGCCCTGAAACTTGGTCGCTTCCTAGCCTGACATCTCCTGTTCCTTACAAGGGAGAAACGCTTCACTATCCACATTAATTCTCTTTCTTTTTAAGCTTGCTGCCATTAATAAAAGCAACCATACCAGATCAAATTAAAGGCCCAGCTGGACAAGTATCTGACTTGCAAATTCTGCCAAAACAGCTTAAGGGTAGGGCGAATCGTAGTGCTTCCAGCAAAGGCAATTTTAAATATGAGTGACAAGCAGCTCAAGGACTTGCCACAGTGGTGATGGCTTCTTATTCTTTGCATGTAAATAGCCATATAATTCATATATTTTTTTAAATCAGTATTTTCTGGTGTCATGGGAAATTCTAGTATTTGCAGCTGCTTGCGCACAGTGTCTGTGCTCCTTTCCAGTCCGAAGGAGTATCTCTCCTTTGGTCTGAGCCTGACACCCCTTACCTGTCACCTAACAGGCCTTCATCCGTGTGCTCCTGGGACACCTCCACCCTGCTCGCTGTCTCTGCACGTACCGTCGGAGGTCTCTGGAAGCCCCAGCAAGCGAAGGCAGCCAGGCTGGCAGCGTAACACTTCCCACACACTCGTGCGGATATCAGCCCAGGCTCTCGCACTCGTCTGTGCCTCACACAATGCCTCTCGAGCAAGGGCTGACTACAGGCCCACGGCAAGAAAGCCTGACGCGAACGGCCCCAGGAGCTGGCTCCCTCGCGCGCAAACCAGTCCTCGCAGTGGCTTGCGACCCAGCCAAGGGGCGACTAAACCGACAAGCAGTACAGTCGCACTTCTGGCACTGGCCACGGCCTGCACAGCAAGTCCACCAACTCTGCGGGCTGGCAGAGAACTTCCCGTAACGCCTGGAATTGCCTACTGCAATCCTGGTGCAAAGCAGCTTCCAGGGTGTAGGGACACAGGAGTGCCGAGGGCAGCACCAGGCCCCACTGCCCCCCAGCATTAACCCTTTGTGCCTTGTGCTGGGCTACACTCCCGCCGCTCCGCAGGACGGCGGCGCAGACAGGCCTTGCAACTAGTATCTGCTCATGCCTAGAAATTCATTATGTGTACGAGGACGTTAATTAGGTAGGGATAACACAGCAGAGCAATTGTGCATGTGAGAATTACACTTATTGAAGACAGTTATAATTATGTTTAATGAGCATTTGGGCATTGAAAACCTACCGGCAATCGCAAAAGGCTGAAATTCCTCCAGAAAAAATCTGGCCCATACACTCTTCTCAAAGCCAACCTCTCCTCTGCTTCAGCAAGCTTCAGTCTTTTAAATCCAGCTGAATAACAAGCTGAATTCCATGCTTTTCTTTCACTCCGAGGTTGACTCTACATAAAACCCACTATCATTTACGTTCCTACCTAATATCCTCATGAGAAAGCCACCCAGGGTTTGCTATGGCAACCCAACAGGAAACACTCCTGTTTCAAACATCTCCAATACAAAGATTACAAAGATAAATAATCTCTTGATGATTGCCACTGATTATTTTCCCCAGCTTACGATCAAGAGCCTTGTTCAAATTCAATTTATTCTTGCTCAAATGCATCTGCTGTTTTCACCCGACTTATTTTCTGCCATTTGCTGTGGGTGTTTCGCTAGCTTGACATATTAGACTCTCAAGTGCAACACAACATAAACTTCTACCATTCCCAGCAAGTTATACTATGAAAGCAAAGATGAATGCAATAGCCACCTCACTAGGAGCTGGATTTTCCACTGGCCAAGCCCAGACCCAGCGGGGTGTGCAGGTACCTGGCTCCCAGCGAGACCGGGCGGTTACCAGCACTCAAATAGCAGACAGAGACACGGCAGGTTCGCAGGTCTGAACATTCAGGAAGCTGAAGACTGTGCAAAGAAATTCTGGGATGACGTGTGGTGGCTGTTCAGTCAGTTGCTGTTGGCTTTGCTGAAGCCAAGGAAGCCTGGTTTCCAAGTTAGGTCCCAGAAACAAGACTCTAGGCATACAAAACAGGGAATGCTATATATTCACAGGGACAGCAATCAGGTTAACCATGAAAGCTTAAATTCAATCTTTGCCTAGCTTTTATATGCTTGGACCTGATAAAACTGAAATTCTCCTTTGGTCAAAGGAGGTGATTCTCACTCTCTACTCTGCTCTTGACAGGCCCCATCTGAAGCACTGAGCCCAGTTCTGGGCCCCCAGCCCACGACAGACCCAGACCTGTTAAAGCAGGTCCGGAGAAGGCCACAGAAACGACCCAAGAGCTGGAAAAGAGCTCTCCTATGAAGAAAGGCTGAGAGAGCTGGGGTTGTTCAAACTGGAGATGAGAAAGCTCTGGGGAGACCTTATTGTGGCTTTTCAATGTTTAAAGGGGGCTTATAAGAAGGACGGAGGGGGAATTTTTAGCATGGCCTGCAGTGACAGGACAAGGGGTAATGGCTTTAAACTGAAAGAGGGGAGATTCAGATTAGATACAAAGAAATTCTTCCCCCTGCGGGCGGTGAGGCCCTGTCCCAGGTTGCCCAGAGAAGCTGTGGCTGCCCCCTCCCTGGCAGTGTCCAAGGCCAGGTTGGACAAGGCTCGGAGCACCTTGGGCTGGTGAGAGGGGGTCCCTGCCCACGGCAGGGGGGTTGGAACCAGATGATCTGTAATGTCCCTTCCAACCCAAACCGCTTTGAGCCTGACTCTATGATTTTAATACGGTGAGCTTGATCTTGTGGAGTGCTGAACGCACTCGCTCTCATCTGTAATGCAGATTTTTACAGCAAAGTGAGCAATAACCACTGCCTCAAACCAGTCCAAGTAACTCACGTTGCACGTATTGCTGTGGCTTTGCTACGACAAGAACAGAATATTTGTACTCTGGTTTCCAGTTTGTCACTATACAGTCTTGCCAGCTTCAGCTAGCACAGATGCAATTGCACAGGTTATGAACACAACTCCATTTCTCCTGCCTATGTGCAGAAACAGGTGGGACAAACCCAGGGCTTCTGCTTGTTCTGCTAATTTAGCCAGTTACTTGCTCCATTTTGTCACTTTTTCAGGCTCACTATGCACTTCTGTGTTTGTGGGTATGTATGCATCTCTGTGCCATAGAGGTTTTCTGTATGGGCTTCAGAGCTTTTCTCCAAGTTGTGGTAAACTCAGTTTTCATTCTACAGACCTCTATCACTACTGGATTAGCTAGAGGACACGACCTCCCTGTGAAATCAGTTTTGAAACAAAAGGTAAACTTTGAGCCTTGGACTAAAGTTAAAGAGTAACAGAGATGGACGCTAGGTCAATACTTGGCAAATATTAGTCGCATGCAGCGGACAGACGCTTCTCTGCTGTATCTCTAAATACTCTGGTATGCTGATGCAGAACATACCTTTTGTTTTATGGGTTTCTTTACACAGAACGAAAATCAAAAAACATCAAAGTGCTAGAGGTTAATCTTTCATGTAAGTCTAGGAACTTCCTTCCTCTGCAGTCCATCTAGATTTCAGGGAATCGAGGGCTACTTGTTCCCTACCATCCCAGTAACTTCCCTTGCTCCAGTGCTTTACTTCTGTGAACAACGGCTTTTAAGAAAATCGTCAAGTTTTAAGCAGTCCTACGTGCAGCTGGTTCACTGCCTCTGATTATTTAATAATAATGTAAACAACATGTAATCACAATTTCTGTTATCTCAGTGGCTTGTTACTACATGCACATCTTGGACTCAATGTTTCCCAATTGTGCCTCTAGGTTTGAGGTGTTGTTTCTTTTTTTTAAAAAAGGAGCATGCAGTCCAAATTATTAGTTCTTTTTTTCCCCCCTTTCATAAAGGACTTTGTTATTTGATAGCAAGGCAGAAAAGATCTCCCTGTCACTCCTTTCTGCCTTTTATTTGTAACAACAGTACCAACGCTAATGCAAGAGTTGGCAGATCATCCAGTATTCAGGGAGAATTAACCCCCAAGACAGAAAGGCAGGTAGTGTTGTACTACAAGGAGGCAGCCCAACACAAATCAAAGGGTTCCTCAGAAACCTGGACTTCACAAATGCTCTCCTACCTACCTGTGGGCAGTGGCACTGTACCAGAATAATATAAACTGGAACAGTCTAAGCGCAGGTGCAAAGGCTCTATGCGTATCTGCCATTGAGAAGAACAGTTTGGCAGCAAACTGTAGCACACTGGCATAGAGAAGAACTTGCAAGTACTCTAGTAAGATAGAAAAACGCAACTATCTTATGATTTTTTTGACTCTGAATTTGCAGAATAATGAAGAAGCTGATGTACTGTTTGCTAAGAAAACCTTTTATGGTGAACTCTCACCAGCACTGTACTTCTTCAGTGGCTTTTAGAACACAGAGCAATCAACCAGGACTGAAATGTAGAGATAAGCACTAAAGAGAGTCAGTATCAGTTATTCGAAACCAGAAGTCTGGACCACAATTTGAACCTCCTCCAGTGTGGATTCCTGGAAGCAAGACCTTCCCTCATCTCTAACTTAGATGAAAACAAATGAAAAAAGTACCCCTGCTTCCCAAGAAGATCCCTTCTCCTTAGAATTTTTAACAGTTGCTTTTGCGTCTAGTCTCTCTCAGGTCTTGAACGCAGGAGTCAGAAAACTCAGATCAGATCCAGGTCCCAAACCTCTGGCCTCCAATGTATTTATTTACATTAAATCCCCAAAATACAGATTTGCGATACATATCCAATATATATTGACAATTTTACGATAAACAATTAGAGATTTGTGATGTAGACCATCATCTCAATTTATGCTTATTCTTACTACAAAGTTGTTATTTATTCCATGGCAAACACAGTCTTCTAACAGCATCAGTACAAGTAGCTCTGTGTTTTGTTTTGTTTTTTTTTTTAGTTTCTGTGATAAAAGCATCATTTTTCACCCCCAGTAGCTGCATGGAGCAGTAAGCACAGAGTCAGGCTTGGCTCTGAGCAATACTGATGGGAACATTCCTTCCAACTTATTGCGAAGATCCATTTTCTTAGCATTACCTTACACAGCTTTCACTTGGCTCTACAAGAAAGGAAAGGGATGAAGAAAACTGTGCTACATCCATTCCTAAACTTCTTTTAGCTCTTGTTCACAAACTCAGAACATATTGTACCCCTTACTGTTGCTCTTTTGTTCACAGGACAAATAACTGTCAAAACCAAGCCGATCACTAACATCTAAACTCACAGGAAAAAAGAGCAGATGGAAGCAGTTCAACGCACTTCAGAGGGCTGCTATAATATATCCACTACAGCTTAGGAAATGACAGTTTCTTACATTTTGTATTGAAAGATAATTCAATCTACAGCAACTTCCGTGGAAATATTTCTGGTATGAGCATCTTTTGCCCAAAAAAAGAAACCAGGCAGCATAAGACAGTATTGGGGTGTGGGGAATGAAAGATGAACAAGTCAGGCTGCTAGTGTAAGCAGCAGTCCACACCAGGCTGCTAGGGAAACAGCTTACGAGGGAAGCAAACATAATCTTCAGGGGAGTCAGAGGTCTTTCTACGCTGACTGCATGCACAAATAAGCGTCACCTAAGAAAATGCAGAACATTTTAAAACTTAACAATATCTAACAACATAGAATACCAGCATAAGTGGCATCTAACAGAGATAACTGAGAGTCATTTGACCGTCACAGCAACTTTAAGTTAATCTGCAGAAAGAACTGTCATCGGATTTTCCTGTTGGACAGTTACTAACAAAAAAAAAAAAAAAAAAGGCCTT
>Ga0065711_1000144_pt1 | contig 92015 bp, 61 predicted proteins | sample Hoacrofraction12_FD_59098 | JGI IMG/M metagenome (GOLD analysis project Ga0065711, IMG submission 59098) | Hoatzin crop microbial communities from Cojedes, Venezuela - Epithelial fraction 12 v2 (version 2) | ecosystem: Host-associated > Birds > Digestive system > Esophagus > Crop | place... | reverse complement strand
CTTAGGGGTGTTGGTTGACTAGAAGCTCAACATGACCTGGCAGTGTGTGCTCGCAGCCCAGCAGGCCAACCATATCCTGGGCTGCATCAAAAGCAGCATGGCCAGCAGGTCGAGGGCGGCAATTCTGCCCCTTTACTCTGCTCTGCTGAGACCTCACCTGGAGTCCTGCATCCAGCTCTGGAGCGTCCAACATAAGAAGGACGTGGACCTGTTGGAGCAGGTCCAGAGGAGGCCACCAAAATGACCCAAGGGCTGGAGCACCTCTCCTGTGAGGACAGGCAGAGAGAGCTGGGGCTGTTCAGCCTGGAGAAGAGAAGGCTGTGGGGAGACCTTAGAGCAGCCTTCCAGTACCTTGAAGGGGGCCTACAAGAAAGCTGGAGAGGGACTTTTTACAAGACCATGTAGTGATAGGACAAGGATAATGGCTTTAAACTGCAAGAGGGTAGATTTAGATTAGACATAAGAAAGAAAACCTTTACTCTGAGGGTGGTGAGGCACTGGAGCAGGTTGCCCAGAGAAGCTGTGGATGCCCCTCCCTGGCAGTGCTCAAGGCCAGGCTGGATGGAGCTCTGAGCAACCTGGTCTGGTGGAAGGTGTCCTGGCCCATGGCAGGGGGGTTGGAACCAGATGATCTTTAAGGTCCCTTCCAACCCAAACCATTCTGTGATTCTATGAAATAACATAATCTCTGAAATAATACAGAGATAAAATGTAACATTTATTTTATTTTCCTACTAATGGAATATCACACAAATGACTTTTGGAGAAGCCTATTAAACTTGAGAATGTTTAAATATACCCAAATTATACCTGAATTTCTTATGGATAAAACTGAACATGGATTAGGACAACTGAAATCGTATTCTCTTCTCGAAGTAGAAGTTGCAAGATAATTAATGGCAAAAAATCTAAACCAAATGGATCTTCCACAGAATATTTAGGTTCCCTAAATCACCATCCGTGAAATTCCTTGACAAAAATTGATAATCCCTGGGCTTCTTTGTTTTTTTTTTAGCATGTCAAGGGCAGATAAGGAGGCAGGCAAAGTAAATGCTAATGGTCTTTTTTAGACTGTTTGTATGTATCTATCCCCCTGGCTTCCCACCCAGTTCCCCTCCTTAGGCAAAAGACTGGAGTGTCACATTCCAAACCCAGCAGCCTAAAAAGTTAGTTTCATCAGAAATAATTTTTCTTCTGTTTTTGGGTTTCCTGGTGAGATTTCTGTATATCTAAAGAGCCTCTGCTTCAAAGCTGTGGGTCCAGGAACATTTTAGGGCCTTGGGTTCTCAACTAGCTGCTAGGCCATGTTGCTTTGTTGTGTTTGTCTACTGTCTTTCTCTAGACAGCGTGTCTTCCATAGCATGGGCCTGTGGCTGTGACCTTTAGAGCAGATGTATCTCCTGTGATAGGGCCTGGGCCCCTGCTTTCCTTTAGGTTTGTAGTTTTGAATACAGTATAATATAACCCATTTAAAATGCTCCTTTCTGCACTGATTTAGGGAAAAAAAGCCCTAAGCAATATTGTTCTTTGGACCAAGTTCTGCCACCACTTTTCTTCCTGCTGTCCCTTCACAGTGTGGTCTCCTGAACTGATTTCTGCTTTTGGACTCTGCCGCTGTTTCTGATTCAAGCCAGAGCCTGCTGAATATTTGCCTTGGATTGATTAACAAATATTTTTTCCCATAATCCTGTTATGGTTGTTCTGGGACAGTGTGTCGAGTCTCTCAATTAACTTTAATGGACTTTGGACCAGTCTGGTAATTATTAGGAGGGCTTTTTCTGTCAAGATCCTGACAGAAGACACTGCCCATACATATCTTTTTGGGCTGGGGACACTTACTGTATAGTCAGGGGATAATATTCATTTTCAGAGATGTGTTTTGGATCCACAAACTGCCAGACAGCCCTGTTTGTACTCGTAGCATCTGTTTCAGATAGGGTAGCCCAGCTCCAGAGAGACAGAGCAATTGTGTTACCTCACCAAAAGGATATTGAGAATTTTTGGAATTCCCCCCTCCCCCCCAAAGTCTAACAGTTCTGGAAACCAGTTGCTGCTAGGAAGAAGTAAACCCTTTCTGGATGGACCTCCCATCTAAAGATTTACTTGATTATGTGAAAAATATAACTCTCCTTAAGGCCAGATCCCAGGTCTTCAGCTGTTAGTCTTTTCACAGTTAGGCAGTCTTGATCATCTAGTCCTAATGGTGAGGAAAGTTATACAGGTTTCATGCCAGGACTGCTTTCTCCATTTTGGGGGGAAAAAATACCCATGAAATATATACATACCTATTTCCTTAACATCCCAATGATATCCTGAATTAATTGCAGTAAGGTAATACGAACCTTCATGTTGTTAGATAAATGATTGAAAACAAAACCCATCTGACTACTTCCTATATGTGATAACTGGATTTAATTTAAAAATCAAAGAAAGAAAAGGGACATGGCAGCAACTTTTAAATATTGAACTTAAAAGCTTTTTCTTAAAAGTCACATGCTCGAGATGAAGCTGTCCCTAGGCACTTCTAATGTACTCATGTGGTAGTTATGCAGCAAATAACTCAAAGTTATTTTCCTTGGCAGCAATTTCAGAGCAAATCTTTGTGTAAAGAATGATTTCTTTTCCTTGAACAATGGGCTGAATTCATAAAAAATATAATGGGTACATTTGTTTGTTTTTGAATTTTAACAATTAGGAGGCATTTGTATGTGTGTAAAAACAGCAAGTAAGAAAATAATGAATAGTTGTACTTATAATTAGCATATTTGATACTTAGGAAACTAGAAGCCATTTCTACACTTATTAAATGTGCATTGTCAGCTTCAATTTTTTGAAAATTACAAGCTAAAAAAATAATTTCGGATGAAATGTTGCTTAAGGAATAGACACTGAAATTAAAAGCAAGCCCAGACTTTAAAACGTTTAGTGCAATTCTTAGCTTTCTTGTCCCTGTTTGTGCAACAGTCTTATCAGCACTGACATACGTGCTAACCTTCTAGCTTTCAAGCAAAACTTGTGCAGAGATCTGCCACTGTGGATCTGGGTAGCCCAGCTGCATTCATGGCACTGATTCTAGAATATCACGGCTGCGCAGGACTTCAGCCCATCAGAGCCAAAACTGGCGGTAAAGTTAATGTCGTTGGGATCCCTGTGCTCTGAAAGGCTGTGTTTGCAAGAACAGGGCTGACAGAGAGGGGCTGATCCAATGCCCCTTGAGTGCAATGAACAGATTTTCATTGTTTTCAGCTGGTTTCAATTCACTCTTTTCTTCTTTGGTATATAGAGGAAGCAGTGATCAAATTTAATCTGGTATTGAACATAAGCAAGTACTGGAATAGCTTTTTCAGATGACAACCTATGAATTGTTTTAAATTCTATAAATAGGGAAGTCATAGAAATAAATAGGGAAATCACTTAATGACAGGAAGGGCATGGCAATCCAAAGGCTAACTTAAAATCCCTGAGGCTTGTTGCCTTTTCTAGTAAGTGAAAAGTTACGAGCATATGCAGAGAGCAAGCAGATGAGGACCATAATTTAGGATTGCTGAATCACCCTGTGGCAGTGCTTGTTTTCCTCCTTCCCTCTATAGAGAAGGATGGAAGAGACTGATGTCAGTGTTTAAAGCTAGTCTTTGGGAATAGGTTCCTTGGTCAATATATCTATGAAAGCAAACTAATCAAATGCAGGGGGTGGGGGGCAAAGTCACAATGCTCAAGCCATCCCATCTGGCTGGGGATTAAGAGTGGCCAGTGAGAGCAGTGACAAATGTTCCTCAGCTGTGTCCCAAGCTGAAAAGCAAAAGACCAACAACCTTAAGGGAGGACATGGACATGGCAGATCCTCTTGCACCCCTCCAGAGAAACCAGCATGCTCGAGTTCCTCCCTGAACTGTCTGTACCCCGATGCACGCAGTGTGGGCAGTCAGCAGGAAGAATTAGAGATCTATGTGCAGTCACAAGGCCACGATCTCACTGCAATCACAGAGACATGGTGGGACAGCCTGCATGACTGGCACGCTGTCATGGATGGCTACACACCCTTTAGGAAAGGCAGGCCAACAAGGAGAGGTGGGGGAGCTGCTCTGCATGTGAGGGAGCAACTGGAATGTACTGAGCTCTGCCTGGGGGCGGATGAAGAACAAGTCTAGAGCTTATGGGTCAGAATTAAGGGACAGGCTCATATGGGTGACACTGTTGTGGGTGTGTACTGCAGGCCACCTGACCAGGAGGAGGAAGCTGATGAGGCCTTCTACAGGCAGCTGAAAGTAGCCTCACAGTCACAGGCCCTGGTTCTCCTGGGGGACTTCATCACATCTGGTGCTTTCACTCCCAGGATGTTGGAAAATTGTGAAGAAAATAAAAAGCCACAGTCATGATTCAAGGGATGGTGGGGATGCTTAAGAGCTTAATGTTAGCAGGTGATCTATTTAGCCTTTGAGCTGAAGAGTTGACTACATCATGTGGTGTAGTATCTTCACTAGATAGACAAATTTAAATGAAAAAATGAGGCAATCAATTCTTCTGTTATTAATCCTTGGAAAATATTCGTCAGGACTAACTAGATGCATTTTTGTCAGACATGCTTTCATCAAGCATAAGTTTTACTGTATTTAGAGACTAATTATGAGGCTAAATGCAAAGGAAGTCAAGAGAAACTTGGTTGCCTGTGATACACAAGATGTTCTAACGGTACTGTTTTAGACTTTATAGATCCTCTTTATGCAACAGAATTTTAATTTTAAAAACTACATCTTTCTAGGTTTCGCGATTCGGAAGACAAAATGTGAGGATGAGTCACAGCAGTGTGTTCTGAAGAGAACTGGAGATAAATCCCACAGTAACTTGTGATGAACTGGTCCTGGATTCTCTAACAAACTGTAATTCTGAAAGGTGAAAATGGCTCTTTTTTTCCAAGCATTTGAATACAATCTGAGGATGGGATGTGTAAACAGTGTTAACAACTTCACTGTCAATCAGGGGAAATATCAAGAAAACAAGTGCTTGCAATCAAAGATTAATTTCCAAGCTGTAGAAGTTAATACCATGTGGAAACGAGTTGTAATGGCAAAATGTGATTCCCATTTAATCCAAATGAAGCTGCTGCAGATTTTCCAGCCTGCTATAAAATCCAGACAACTTGCTACAGAGTTTAGGTATGGCTTTTCGTAAGTTACACTGGAATTTGTTTAAGAATATCATAATATTCTTATGTTATTAGAGAATGAATGTTCTTGTGCAGATATGTTAAATTTCGTGTTTGTGTAGATGGCCAAGAAAATGGCACTGTGTGTAGTATTTGAATGATGTTATGCAGACAACTCACGTACTACAGGCAATCTTGAGCAGAGGAAAGAGACCAGAGGAAAATGTAGTGGGAAGGCAGAAAGAAGTAATTCACTGCTTATTGGTTTTTCACAGTCTTTTACATATTGTGTTTCTGAAGATTTCACAGATTTCCTATTTCTTCAGTTCACTACAAGTATGGTCTAGTATAGCTGTGTTGTCTGAAAAATGCCTCTTTTTCTCTAGACTGTGGAATCATATTTGTGTTAGAGACTCTACTGTGATTGATTATAAAGAATTTCTGAAGAATTCTGGCAGAAGTACAGTTAAAGAGAACAGCACAGAAAACGAAGTTCCAGGTATGTGCTCAGAAAAGGAGTGGTTCCACAGACCTGTAACTGTGCTTTCTCTTCCTTGAAAAGACAGGACAGGAGGGACAAACAAGGCTCCAGGGACATTCAGTCTCTCGACCCTTTTTCATCTTGTATATCTTTGATATGGAGGCCAAGGCTTGGGTTGGAAGCAGAGTACCCCTCACCTTGCCTGCTTTCTCAGTCCGTGATGTTTATTTTGGGCTTTCTAAAGTCTCTCTCTACATTATCTTTACCCTGTGATTTTGGCAGTTTTGAGTGAACAATAATCAGCTTAGAAGCAGATGGGGTACTTGTCAAAAACTGGTGGAGGGAGAAAAGCCTCAGGGATGCATGCAGTATTCAACAACTCAGTGTGAGCTAACGTTTCAGAAAAGCAAACCAGTTTTCCTATTGTTTCATGAGCCTTATCAAAATCTGCAGTAAGTCAACTTCCAGGCATTTTACAAGTCCCATAAGCAAAAACGCATCCAGGTAGCTCCTTTGCAACAGCCCATGCATTAAAAAAATAACCAGAGAAATGTGTGATATGTTTACACAACAGCTATGTTAACTATTCCATGTCTGCTAACATTTTCCGGTATTCCTCGCGCTAAAAAAACATTTAAATAAAGGGAACCTTGATACTAGGTTATGCAAGAATGGTCTTAAGGTTACGTTAAGACAGGTGTTATCAAGCAGGATGATCCTCCAAGTATTTTTAGCTGTGAATTTTGAGGCAGAGTTGTTATTTGAGAAACGTGTCTGACTTGTCATTTGAGAGTGTGTGATTGGGAATACTGTTTTGTAGTGAGCTTATCAATTAAACATCTGACGGTCAGAGCATGCCAGGATAACCTATTTGATCAGTTCACAGAGAAGAACATTTGAAAAGGTCTTGTAAAAAATGCATCACTGTTTTAAAAGCTTCATGAAGCTGATTTTCTGAACAAAACACTATAAACTGTATTCATTACAGCTGTGTTCAGCCTATCAGGACACCGAAAAAGCCTTCAGAGCAATTGATGTCAGCTGGAGTGGATTTGTGTCTTTCGATTACTTGAAGTCAGTCATAAATGGCTTTATATTTCCTTGCCAAATGAAACTTTTCAAGAGCTAATGAATAGGTAAGAATCATATTTTCTTAGGGGACATTTTTTAGTGCTGCTGCCTTAGAACTTTATTATTTCTTTTTTTGACTGCCATAATTAATTCATCTTACTTGTGCCTGTGTTGCAGTATGTACGGCACACTAAGTAAAAGCTGATATAGCTGAGCATAAAACTAAGTTTTTTGCAGTAAGGTATATAGGTTTAATGGAGTAGAAACTTTAAGTTAGTGCTTTCTTACTTCTGTTTGTTCACAAATTTGTATTTAATTTCCTAAAGGGAGCATTACTCTCTTGCATTCAAATGACTAGTGATGTGGGATGGTGTGAATTTCCTGGAAGAGCAGCTTCACGACTGTTAGCACCATATCTGCATGGTGACAGTGTGAATCTACAAGCCTCTCCTTTTTAAATATGCTGGTGTGGTGAGGTAAAGAAAGGAAGAAGTGAAACTAAAGAGAATGAATGAGCTGATGCTGAAAGCTTTCACTCTGCACTGCTCATTGTCAGTCGCTGAAAAACATAACCGAAGGGACACTTCTGTGCCGCACAGTAAAGCGATTTCATACCTGGAAATTTGAATTTAAACTAAAATAAGGAAAAAATCTTTTGAACTTCGGTTTTGACATTGTAAATATTTTCATTAGAACTGCTGTGAAAGTTGAGAGATCATGCCAGCTACTGGATTCAAGTCAATGGACTATTTTTCTTTAACCAGGCATCTTTGTTGTGTTATGACCAGAACTCCAACCATCTTGTGGGCAGTATCGTGTATGGAAGAGCAATGGATAGACAACATTTTCCAGCCCGGCCGCAAGGACGTCAGCAGACAGAGTTTAGGCCACAGGGCATTTTCCAAAATGCGATTTCTGGACATGATCACTTCAGCTTATGCTGACTAGCTTCCTAAATACGTATTTGCTTTTTAAAGTCAAAATATCATAGGAATGGATGTTTTTGTGGCTTTTGGTTAAACCTAGACCAGGATCTCTCATGATTAATCTTTTGTACTCAGAAACCAAAAACTGTGAGAAGAAAACTGCCAGTATACACTTTATACTTGTTGGCAGCAGTGCCAAGGGCATATGGCCAGTCAAAGAGAAAGGAAGAACAGCTTAACTCATACACACAATTTTTACTCCAAAATATTGCTTCAGCTTACAACAACAGGACAAGGCATCCAAATCGTACAATGTGAGGAGGTCAGTAACCAGATCATGCACTACTGCTTAATGATTCACAGTTTGTAGTTTATCTGCTTAAATTGGTGGAAGAATAGAATCATCCATGTGAATAATCGGCTGAATGATTTTTTTTCTTTGTATGCACCAGTTCTCTGCAGGAGCTCGGTGCAGATACACGTTTTACAGCAGCAGGTGCTGTATGAGAGTGTCGTCTGCAGTAACCATATTGCTTTGTGCATTCAGCAGATAAATCTGATTTGCTTCTAGTCATCCACAGTGTGATATAACAATGATCAACTATTACTTTGTCAAAAAAATGCTATTATAGTTTTTTTTTTTTTTTCAAATCATGTTCACTTGCTAGTTTAAATATTAAAGTAAATCTTGCTCTTAAGAGCAGTTGCATAATGGAAAGATTTTTGCATGTATTCTTCCACTGGAGCTTTCTCTAGCATGTGAAAAATATAGCGACATTTTAATGATGCTGTAAACAGAAATGTTCAAGCCTATGTATGCCATATCTCTGAGGTGATATTTCTCAGATAATGTAATTCAAAAGATCCACCGGGTGAATGGAACAACAGCAAAAGTTCCTCATAGTCTTCTAATTCTGATAATGAAGTAACTTCATTGTAACTGATAATAAATGTAATAGTAATTGACGGGCAAGGGATATGATTTCAGGGTTTTAGAGATTCTTTTTAAATAATATGACATGAGATGTGCCAGGGAGCTGTTTATGAGAAATAATACATGACAGCATTTTATGGTTGTTTGAGGTATTTACATCTCATGGCTCCTGGTATAAAATTCAGGGCCCTTTGAAGTTGATGCACTTTTTCCTTAGACTTCAGCTAGGATTTCATCCTTGACTGGTTTAGGACCAGATTACCCACGCACTCATCTCTCAGTATACGTCCCCGCTGCAGCAAGATCAAATACAGCAGAGGCGGACCGTTGAGGTACACTTCATTCAAAGGACATCACTCACCTGAGTCCCAAATTCCCTGAATTCCATCACTTCTACTCTTGAAAATTCTTTCACAGAAGTAAAACATCATGAACTTGAGGTTATAGAAGAGTTGCACAAAGTGAAGGAATTAATTTCACAGTATTTCAGCATTCCGGCGTGAGAAATTTCTTGGTTCCATTTTGGAACTTTGCTGCAGATCGTGTCACTTCGCAGGCTGAGGGGTGTGAGGGAAGGCTGCTCTTGTTGGCAGCTGGGAGCAAATCATGCATATGAAGGCTTTGCCGACAGAGGGCCCGGCTTCTCAAACTCTTTTCTGGTGGCTGCCAGGATTCTAAGTGGTGACTTTTATTTGTGATAGGAGGTAAATCATTGTGCTCAGCTGGTCAGGACTTTGGTGAACATGGTGTCGGTTAAAAACACAGGCAGAGTTTTCAGCAGCAGAGGTAGTTTGAAACTTTTTGTGTTGCTTCATGCTTAATTTCTTTAATCTTGATTTGTATAAAAGTATTAGATGCTAAGGCACTGATGGTTAAAAACTTCCCAGTGGGCAGTATTTTGTACTACGACATGATATGTCATGTGGTTTTACCAGGTATCCGTGTTGTTACAGCTCTAATCAGCCAATTCTTTTGGAAGTATACTCTTCTGTGCTTGGACATAACTGTAAGCATACTTCCAAAAAGTCACGAAGAATTTGTTTTTATTACTTTAGTAAATTAGCTGGCCTACTATAGTGGATAGAATGCTGGATTACCACTCAGAAAAGATGCGTATTTTTTCTGACCCTGGAGTGGAACGATCTTTCTATGCCTCCGTTATTCTACCTATGTCATCTAAATATTCTACTTATTGCCCTTCTAAGACAGCTTGAAATCTGAAGGCAACTATTACAAATATGAAGAGGGATTGCTTTGAACTTAATAAAATACTGCAAAGTCCTTCCTCTGTTTTTATTCCCGCTGACTTAGCTATGTATAAATATGGCTTTCTTCAATCTGATCCATGAAACTTAATGCTGAGGAGTTCGTCCTCCCTGTCCCCGCGAGGGCCTGATTCACCCCTTTCCATGATAAAACCTGCAAGAGAAAAGCTCTGTGTTGGCCAGCCACAGGCAGAACTGCAAGAGCTTCACGATCCATTACCCGTCTGCAGAATGGGGGAAAACCACTGAACCTTGTGGACTGAGCAATGGCACCACAACTCACAGCTGGTATCTCCAGACCGTTACACGTCTGCATCAGTCTGTCTTCCTGCGTTCCCTGCGGTTCCCAGGGTTTTGCCGATTGTCACTGCTGAAGTCTGAGAGGCGAGTGTAGGGCTTCTGAGCAAGGAAGTGGAAGCGGAGAGGACTGTTGCTCTGATTGACGCAGGTTTGGCTGGTTGCTCATTTTCGGTGCAGAATTGCTCTCTGCAGTGTGATTGGAGTGATTCAGTAGACCATAGACATTTCAGTGTGAAGGGATCTCAGTTGGGGGCTCAAAATAACAGTTGTTATCTTGGCCTTAATTTTAAAGATCATCTGTTATTTCATACTGTTTGTTTCATATGCATTTATCCAAGACAATAATCAGATATGAAATATATATCCTTCCCACAGCTTTTTTTAATAACCCATCCCTCAATAGTATTGTTGGCAAAGCCCTTCCCTGCAGGGAATGAAATGGCTCCCCTGGTGAAATCTGAATGCCAGCACTGCCTCTGTCTTCGTTTACCTTGAGCCTTTGGTGCTTGGCCCTTCCCAGACCTTCTGCTGGGCTCTGGTGCAGTTGTGCTGGTCGTGCAATGCGAGATGCTCGGCCCTCCAGCCCCTGAGCAGTGGCACGTGCATGCGTGCTACTCACAAGCAGGACCACTGTCAGAAATCAGGTTCCCTCCCTACCCCTTTACGTGCTGGGTGCTGTCAGGTTGTGGTCGACCAAGGCCTGAATGCTGAGATTCTTGGAACTTTTGGTTTTTAACTTTGTTGGCTGAGCCTGAGAAACTGCTGGGTAGTCCAAAAACTGGAGTTTTTTTGTAAAAGATCCAGGAAGTCTTGCATACCTCTGACTGCATTTGGTAATTTTTTAGTTTTGTCCTATGCATCCTGGATTAGCAAATGCTCTAAACGCCATCTGCCACCATTTTAAGGAGCATTAGGAGTTTTAAAAGCTTTTCTGAGATGACTAGAGTAGCGAGTCAACACGTTTCTGATAATATGTGAGGGGTGTAACTGCCTACAAAGCACCATCTGAAGCAGGAGTGCGTTGAGCCCTGCTCATTGCAGCTTTCTGCAGTACCATTGACACTGAGCAGGAGACAGGCCAATGGTTTAGGGGGTCATAGGATCAGATCCTTTTTGATTTTAAAGTAATTATTCGTGGAATATGATACTAGTTAACTTCTCGGGATTTTTAACATAGTATAACAATTCCAGTATTTTCTAAGTTTTCAAATTCGGATACAATGAACATCATAACATTTAAAGAACCCCAACATACTATTCCCCTTAGTCAGTTCCTCTGCTGTTATGTGTAAGTAATGAGAAGGGATGCATTAAATACTGTCTCATTCCAGACGTCTGTAATGTGAATGTCTATGCCTGAACTGCTCCTCCTAGACTTCATTTTATAGTCGCTGGAGAGAAACAGTGGGCAGGATTCATCTAACCAGTTTTAGATGTCTGCTTTAGGAGGAGATGAATCCTGTCCTGCAAGCGCCTGTTGGTCCCCAGTGACTATAAAGGGAACTTAGAGTGGCTCGCTCAGGTGCAGGCGTGTACGTTTGGTTAGATGAATTCTCGCTTGGGGTCCAGTTCTTCCACAGCTAGGCATTTGGAATTGAGAAAAGAAGTTGGCTCGGTTTACGTGTTTAGTAACAAAGAAAAGCTACGCGAGCTTACTCTAATTGTGAATGTTGCACACACTGCTGTGATGTTCTAATTCAAAATTCTTCTTGGAATGTAGCATGTTTTTATTGTAAAATCTTTTAAAACTGTTTTCTGTATTAAAAATCAGATTTGGACTGAAAGCCACAGGTAAAATTGCTTGGCAACAATTTTTAGAAAAGTTACGGGATACTCGGAGCACTGTTGAAAACAGGCAGACAATTCCTATGAGAAAAAAACAGAAGCATGGAGTTCCTTTTTTATGTCAGTAACCTGTGGTATACATATTTGTTGAAAATGAGAAGTGTATCAACTCAATGGTCACCCTTGATTAAATTCAGTTAAAAAAATCTTTTGGCAATGCTTTCTCTAAGTGCAACTCTCATTTTGAATCCTGTCAAACCCCGAGTCTTAATGAGGTGATTTATTCTTCCTGCTCTGAGAAGAACATAGTGAGCAAAAGAGGGCGAGACATGAAAGCATTGCAAAGACTGCCTTTTTTCCTCTTGCAGAGTAAACCCAGCTAGAGGAGACGAAGCTTTCTCCAGTGACACTGTTCTTCGGAAGCTGCGCAGACACATCCAAGATGCTTCTCCCTTCTTAATGCAGGCATTCCTTATGCTTCAGGAAGTAAGAGCAATTATTTTTAGGTGTTACCCAGTTAATTACTCTCACAGCTAAACTTTTGTGTCTCATATCTGTTTCAAACTAATCTGGTGTTTGCCAGTCTCTGTTTTCTGTTACAGCAGCACCCAGAGCCTGCTTTTCAAGTTTCTTTAACATAGATATATACAACCTGTGACTAAATAATTTGTAACAACCTCTCTGATAAACAAAAATTACTGACCTCCTACAATTTCACTGGAAGACATGTTGGCCAGTTCTTTAATCATCCCTGCGGCTGCCTTTGAACCCCTGCTAGTTTTTCTGTATATTTCATGAAATGTTATGGCAGAAATGAGAATAGGTGCTTTCATAGAAGCTGCACCGGTACCAGAAAAATAAATAACTTTCCAGATGCTGCTAAGTGTTCCCCTGTTTCTATATCCAAGGATTGCCTGAGTCCCTTATGCCTTACATGATACTGGAAATTTATTGATACTTTGATTAGGTATTATGACCTGCAAATCTTTAAGAGTAACTGCTTCTTATAACTGGTTCCACTTCTATTCTGGCATATTTTCTCCATTTCTCAGTGTAGGATTTTATTAGAAAGTTTATTCGTTCCTTATGTTTATTCTTCCCCATCATGCTGTGTCAGTGGTTTGTTCTCTTTGTCATTTTATCATTCCATTTGTCTTTCAGTTATCTATGGTCATCTGATGTTTCAAAGCTTTTGGGTATTTTTCAGTTTATTCATGCACGTGTGTATCTATATATTTGTATAAATATATATAAAGAGAGAGAGAGCTGTATTTATTCTGTTTATGCACACACACAGACACACACATATAGGTATGTGTGTACATAAAAAGGATGTATAGCACAGGGCTAAAAATCAGCCCCTGCAAGACCTGATTTAGAAACAGACCTGCCTGAGAATGGGTTATTGTCTAGAATTCCATTTTAAGGTTTCTGTTCTCTGGTTCTGTTATCTATCACACTTGTTTGATGTCTGCCATTTGCATCCGTAGTGCTCTCAATTCTTAGTAAAAAAAATGGCATGCCACTGGGCACAAGTAAGGTATAGCGTTGCCTCGGGCAGCAGACTGCCCCAGGACAGCAGGCAGGGTCCCAAGGCCCATTTTATCTCTGCCAGAGTCCTGGACAGCCCTGTTGGTCGCTGCTTCCAAGAGAGGGATCCAGATGTGTTAATTTGCAGCTGCTGACATAGCCGTGTTGACTGGTACCGTCGGTGTTGGGCAATATGTCCTGATTATGCAGGCTTCATCTCCAAACCTGGCTCCGTGTTCCCTCTCCCCACTCTTCCTCCTGCTTAGGGCTGTCTCTGGGCCCCAGGGGACCACCTTCTCTCGTTGCCTACCACAGTCTCTCGTCCAGTGTGGTACCTCCCAGAAAAGCTGATTCCCTTACTGGTTAAATGAAATGCAATAGCTGCTGGCTTTGGTGCTTAATGAAGAAGGAGTGCTATGAAAAACATTGTCTTATGTGATCAACGCAAGAAAAGTCTTCTTGGATGTCATATTTCCTGTTCACACTAAGGTCTGCATAATAACATTTAGCAAACACTCACCAGTGAGCTCATTATTAATGTCTAAACATGCGTGAATTTGTAACATTCCTGAATATTTATGTAACTCTGGGAGTGAGTTTTCTGCTATTACAAAAAACCCATGTAAACCAAGTAAAGACATTTCCTCATGCCCTAGAGTCAATAACAGTAAGTTTCTTGCTCTTTTTTTTTCAGGTGATAGAGGTAGATTTAAACTTGAATGTCTTCTGTTCTAGGTCATAGATACATTCATGTTCTTATCTAAGAGTTTTTAACAGGTTCATACAGCATGCTTCTGATTCTTCATCACATCGCTGCCCAGCACACAAGCAACTGCCTGCTCCCTTTCTCTTCCAGCTGATTTTTTTTCTCTACTGTTCTTGATGTGTTGGAGTCTAAAATGCTACTGGTCCCTACCTGTCAATTCATATTCTGAAAACAAAGTCTCAACCTAGTAGCTGTGCTTTCTAATGTGCAAGCTAGAAATGCGATGTTCCCTATGTGTTGTAATTATACTACAAATTTGACTTTAAAATGTTAAATTACATTGATGTTTTATAAAAGAATGAGTGAAACACTCTTTGATGTTCCTTTGTGAATCCTGCAATATTTTGTGATTTACTTTAAAACTCAGATCCTAGAAAAAAATAGTTATACAAGTGTTTCAATGCCAAGGATTTAATAATAAAACTTTAGCCTCCTGGAATGTTTTCAGAAGAGTTTCTCCATATATTCTGAAGCATAGAAACAAAAAAGCATTAAAAATAATGTGAGTGGGCAATATTCAGTATAAATTAGTTGAGGGTTTTTTAAATTAAAAATTATTATTACTATATATTCTTATCTTTAAACATTCCATTATGTGGAATACATTTTTTTGATAGTTCTTGTTCTTGATCATGTGTGGTGTCCTAAAGCATTGGCATTTGTGTCCTTTGAAGTTGTGATATTGTAGTTCTTTCAGAGTCGTATTATTGCATCTCCTGCAAGTTTAGAAATTTAGAATTGCAGTATCAAGTTGTAATTTTTCACCTGCATTATTTCATTGTTTATATTCTAGTCTCTTTTAAGAAGAGATTGTTCATCTCAGAGTAAGGAATTCAAGTAGTACTGGAAAGTCTCCTAACCCAAGTTCCCAGCATTGTAAAAGATTTAAAGGAACATAGTTAATGGTCTTAACGTTACACAGAAAATATAAAATACTATAAAAATACTACAGAACATTAATACCATTTTAACGTTACATGCTAAAGGAGACCAATTGGTTGTGCTTGACATTTAAATTAAAGATAGGCATTAATATGTGCAGGATAAGGCTACACCTGAATCTGAGATACAGCATTTTGGAAAAGATGGGAGCTGTCATAAGTGGGTATGTCCAGATACACCCCCTAGCAACGAATATACATCCCCATGGTCCCTCCACACACAGGAGAAATTACAGACAAGGCAGATCTCTTTTGATGAAGGGATAAAATCAGTATGATAAGTAAAGTTAATGAGAATCAGAACTGTGCAGTAATTATTATAAGCTCATATTGTAAACAGAGAGTGCTATCGTGTATTTGTAAAGGCTTACGTTTGCAGCTTGTCATCCGACAGGTAGACTGTATGTGTGACGCTGACAATGTTGAGCCTACTGTTGCGTAGTTACTCCAGTTTCAGAAGTAACTTCATCTAACTTTTTCTAGACCTTGGGTTGCCTTTGCATGTTTAGTTCTGGGACACGAGCTTTTGATAAAGAACTGTCTACCCTTACCAGCTCTGTGGCCCTCACCATGCACAGAACTATGCTAAAATGCCTTTCTGTCAGTCTTGATGGAATGTCATGATATGTGTGCCCCATACACCAGATGGTGTGATCATCCCTTTAGTGGGCAGGCTAGGTTTTTTTTATTACTTTGATTTGCTACATATTGCACTTCTCAAATTGTGAACTCTGTATTTCTGAATTGAATGAGCAAAGAACAGACTGAAAAAATTAAAGCTCTCAGTCTGGTTGACACAAGCAAAAGGAGCACTGGGCATATCTTCACAAGTAGTGTTGGCATTTTTTATTAGATGGTTTTATATAGATGATATATCACAATTCCTTTCCAATGTAATTACATTAAAACTGTTCCTTTTAGCTCTGCAGTATTTCATCTATGTACATATATATATATATGACCACCAAAACAAAGAATTCACCCAGCGATTTATAGGAAAAGAAATCAGTTTCATAGATTGCAGTAGATAATAATAATAATGCCTACAGCATTCAGGCCATGTTTCAGGAAGGCACTTTACTACATGATTTTAATTCATTTACTGAACTGGAGCATTACTGAATGAAATTGTTAACAAAGGCAGAGGAATTCAAGATGATGGAAAGACAGGCTGAAGAAAGAGCTATTTAATCCCCAGAATCTAGAGGGTCTCACAGTGAAAGAAATGCATGTAAGAATGGTTTATATTTATACATAACATCATGATTTTTTTGTTGGAATAGACCAGTACATCCCCAGTCACATCACTGATGCTGTACTGACTTAGATAATGATCTGGGCAGTAAAATTAAATCAGTCTGAATAAATAAAATTAAACTTGCAAAGTGACCAAACAAGAAAATGCAATCTGCTTAATAAATCCTGATGTAATATGTCTTAACTTACCCATATTATCTAATGTTTGAACAAAATGTAATTTATTTTTGTCGTAACAGATATTTCATCTTCACGGGTAAGACCTAGTCATTCAGCACAATTGTTTCTCATGAAGTACAAGCTGTCTTTGTAGCTTCAGTGGAAGACTCCCTTACTTACTTACTGAGGGAGGTAGGTATATTATCAGGTTTTGCTGCCATATGATTTAATGCAGTGACAACAGTCTCTAAAGAAAATTCAAATACCAGATAGTAGTTTCACAAGACCATTATCTTTTGATTGCAAAACTTTAAAGTATTTCCCAGACCGACTGATGAAGTAAATAATTGCTCATCCTCTATATTATTACTGCCACCCTGGATCTCTGCGGGGGACTAAAGGGAAACTGAATTTTCTTAGGGTGAATTTTATGAACAGAAAGATATTTGTCTAGTGCTTAGCCAGGAAAACTGAATCACTGAAGGAACTATTTACTCCTAATTTTTCTGTTATTGTTCCAAAGCCCTTATTCCACTCATTCTTTCCCCCCATTATCTTTCCTCAGGTTTCTTTAGAGAAAATAAAGAAACAATTAAAAATAAGTAAAAGTTGAGGAACAAATTTAAAATTATAAAATGCAGTAGACAGCCATAGAAAAGAGTTAGTATTAACCCATATTTAAAACTCTTCTAAATAACTTATGGATATTACTTGCCATGGGAATGGAGAGAAAAACTATGCCTTAAGGTGTAGCAAAATAAAAATATCCTGATTCTGTTGCATGGACACACCCATTGCCTATTACCTTACAGTCCAAATGAGTATCCCTTGGCATGGCAATGTGACTGGGCTTCAGGCCCTGGATAAAGATTCTCCCTGAGAGCTAGCTGACCCTAAGTAGCCAGGTCAAGAAAGCCAGTAGACACAGCCTAGCAGCATAGCTGATTTAGAGGAAGCGGGAGAAAAGAAAGAGGAAGCCCAATGACAGTAGGTCTTGAATGTTTTGGATTAACACACCACTGTCAACAGTCAGAATTTCTCAAGGCTCACCACGTACTTATCATTGCATCTTTAACAGAAAGCTCTGTCATGACCGAAGTGTTTGTGCTTACTCTGGCCTTTTGGACGATCATGGCCATGGACCACATGGGAAAACTGCAGTCCTAGAAAAAATTATGCTCAAAATAAAATGTGTAGTGGAGTTTTCAGTTGTTGTTCTGAAGCTAATCATGGAGCAAGTCCTGCCACAGATGAGTGAGCAATGATTAATGTGGGCTCCTGTGCTATCTATGAATAAGCTGAGAGCTGTATTGGGATCCAGTAATGGACATCACCTGACGGACTTTTGTCTTCCATTCAGTAAATATTGCTGATACTCTGCAACTGCAGTAAAAGTATTAGATTCAGTGTACACAGGTTGTTGAAACAGCTACAGCGCTCTCTGTTACTGTACATGGGGATAATCTCGCAGTGTAGAATGGCATGTTGGAATCAGCACTGCTTTAGTAAATGTTTGCTTTATTTCATGCACGCTTTCTTTTTTTGTCTTCGAAAGGAGATGGAAAGATCGCAAGAAATTACCCTCATTGTCTGTTGCATAACTTGATATTTCAAATGAAAGATAAAAGCTTCCAGGATTTAGTTGAGAAAATTGATCTAGAACAGGCTGGGTACCTGGACTACCACGGATTTTTAGACTTGGTTGAAGAAAAAAAATCATTAGTAAGTATTTACCTTTAATTCTTTAATCATAACCTCTTTCATAATGGCTGTGGCAAAATGCTGGATTGAGTTTTGGTAAAAAACTAATACTCTGCATACAGATTTTATCTAAGTTGGTATGTTCACATTCTTTCCAGCAATGTTGTAATCACAATCAGCACTTCCAGACGCTTTTTTCTGAACCACCAATTGGAAAGCAATCTCATGGTTACTGGAGGCTTTTGAAAACTCCAGCAGAACTACTAGCTAACACATGTATGTACAGCAAAGGAGGAACAGTACTAGTACTTCTTAGCTTTCAGTTGTCAGATCTGTTTTGCTGATATTTTGCTCTTTCTTGTTTTATCTATTATTCTTTATAATATACGTTGTTTCAAACTATATGCTATATATTACACAGATTTTGCATATTTTCCTGGGTACAGCTTTGACACCTTCTGAATTTGCAGTTGTCTTAAAATTTCCTTTAGAATCATTCACTAGAGGTACAGAGAAGTTGTACGCTGAAACCCACAGTCAGTGCTTCCGTGCAGCAAGCCCATTTCCTTTGACAGAAAGAAGTCAATACTTTTTTGCTTAATGAATTATTCTAAGAAATAAACTAAGCTGTAATTTGCAAATCTACCTCCTAATATTAAGAAGCTGTTCATAATTTTCAGTATCAACTCTCTTTTAGGTTTGCATGAGTATATCAACTGACTAACTCCATGTTTAGCTTTGTCTTAGGTAGTCTGGACAGTGTTTTTGAGAGCTATCAAAGGAGCACAGTAGTGTCACGAGAGATACTAGATGCAGAGAAAGAAGGTCCCATTGAACAGCCCTGAATGGTTGGTGTGCATTGCTTTGAAACGCTTTGAAGTTAGGAGCTGAAACAGGCTGCTTTCCACTCTGATGGCACAGCAATAGCAACAGTTGATGCAGCAGCTCAAGGCCCTTCCAGCTGGTTTTGAGGAGAATTATGGTCTGGCTGAAATTCTGGGGCAAAGTGGAGTAGTTGTAAAATTAGTGTGCTGGGGAAAACGCAAACGCTGACTGCCTACATGCGCAACTGATGTGCACGCAAAGTTGGATTTACAAGTTAAGCTGGTTAGGCTCATGTTAGAGATGTACACAGATAACTGCCCCTTTTTGTCATTTAAAATAAGCATCCCAAATGAAGTAAATGCTAGCATGAGGGAAGGCAGGTAAAGGAAATGTTAAACATCACAGAACATTGTCGCCTTGGGATGAAATACCACCAGGGATGGCACAGTAGCCACATGCGAGCCTGGCAGCTGCCATTTCACCCTTGGAGAGCGATTCTGCGCTGACGGGTAGGTCTGTTCTGAACTCTGAGGCTGGGTTTGTACCCAGATCTTGATGAAACGCAGCTGCAAGGAAGCCTGAGTGCCCGGGAATCCTTTTGTTTTGTTCCTGAGTGGTGATGCCACCTCCTTCAGCGTGGCTCATCCTGCAGAAGAGGCAGATTACAGGTTGTGCAAATGGAAGAGGACAACTTTTTTTCAAGAAAACTCTTCATTTGTATCATTCATCTAGGAAATTATTTGATCAAAAGAATCTTAAAAGCAGAAATGGGCAGAACAAGGATCTGGAACTAACCTAGGCCCCCAGCCAGCCAAGACAGCCCCAGGGACATCTCCACCGCCTTCCTTTCACATGAAATTTTGCATAGTACAGTGCTTGATCAGAGCTGCAATTATGCGGAGATTTTCTGTCAAAATGCGATCCTGTGTTTGTTTCTTCTCAGAACCTTCTGTTTTTAATGTACTCAATTCACAAGTGAAAAATACTTTTATTCTAACTCCTTGTGCCACAGACAGATCCCAAAGCAGGTTCAGTAAGCCAGATTTTGTCATGATTTTCCCTTGTGCAAGCCCATTGTCTTCAAATTAGGCCTTAAGTTAAGTGCCACTTGCAATTCATTCAGTCCCATTGGAGTTTGTCTTACAGGACTGACGGGGAAACAGGCAGTAAAAGCTCTGCGTTATTATCAGTCAGCAGACATGCCTCTTCAGTCACTTAAAGAAGCAGATCTATAAAGTGATTTTTACACTTTTTTGCAGTCAGTTTTCAGAATAAACATTTTCAAAGGTAAATCTTGGGCCTGATGTTGCATCATGCTTTGGAATTAGTACACTAGAATTGTTGTAGTTGAACATAACTTTATTTTAAATTAGATGGTTCATGAATAGCTTAATGAAACAAACCAAAGAAAGAAGCCTGCTCTTCTTGTTCCAGCTCACAAGACTGTAAGTGCTAACGTAGTTCATTGTCAGTAAGTGTTGGTCTTCCAATATTAGACTTGTCATTTTAGTGCATTTTTTCATGTGGTAACGCTATCATAGTTTAACCTCAGGGACACTTTTTTTTTCTTTCCTGCATTGCTAATTCATTCAGTTGTTAGGTGGAGGAGATCCTTTCAGATAAAATCACAGAAAACTGGAATGATATTCATAAGGCTTTGCAGCCCTACGATCTTCAGTGTACTGGCACTATTAACAGAAGTCATCCAGGAAAAGTCCTAGAGCTGTGCCATTCCGCTTTGTCAGATCAACAGTTTCTAAAGTAACTTGATGATGTGCGAGTTGTAACAGTTTTAATGTAATTTCTTTTCTTACCATATCTGTCTTCCTGTCTTTTAATATGACAGACATAGCTGGACACATTAAGTATTGTGGTGTGCCTTAAGCATATAGAAAAGAAAAGGTCGGTGGACGAGCTGCCCCATTCCTCATGCAGTCAGTTTCTAAATCGCTTATTTATTTTTGTAACAATTCCATGATGGAAACTCTTGTGAGGTGGACGTTATTTCAGTATTTCAAGGGTGACAGAAGCCTTTTCTACAAAGGAACAACTCATGTGCTGGAGATCCAAGACATCATCAAACATTATTTAGTATTTCCAAACACAATGTAATACAAAATTAATTAAATTAATGCTGTGTTATGTCTCAGTATACTATTGTTGTAAAGAACAAGGAACTGAAATTTAATATTGTCAGCATGAAATCTCATTTTCAATACGAGCGGAGTCCCCAAAGTGGGGAGTCAGAAGAGCTACAAGCATGGGGTCAAAATATCTGTGTCCAAAGAAGAGGGAATTGTATTAGGCATTTTATTGCAGTAACATTTCAGTCAGGTTATAATTGGGTCTAATCTACTCTCTCAGGAGCTCTAGTTTTCTCTGCTTACAGCCAGTGACTTTCAGAAAGATGTGGAATTCTTTACTACCTTTGAAAACATAATAGGAAAATCAAAGAAATCAGTTCCAGCCTGACCCTTACAACCCAGTGTCCTGCTGGTCATTGTGTGTGAGGAGCAAACACAACAGCATCAATAGGAAATGGCTTTTGGAAAATAATCTTTGATCCTGAAATATGAATGAGCATGAGCGTGATCAGTAAAACCAATTCTACTCTATGCATTTTTCTTTCTATAAATGTCTTAGAGCAAACTTTGGGTGCTATACATTGGGTTCATGAAAGTCATGTTCCCAGCTCAGTGTGTTATAGCGATATGCTTTCATCATCTGTCAGTTTTATAGCTCTGTGTTTTGTAGTATATAATCAGTGGTCATTGATCATGAACAAGTCATTATCCTTTGAATTACCTGGGACTTGGCAGTTATACAATTTTCTAAATAATATTTCTACCATTATTTGTGTCAATGAGAGATCTGTACTATAAGAAAGTCAGGAATTACAGCCACTTTGAATTGGAAAGTGGTCTTTACTTGAAATTCTAAACATTCCCTGTAAGAAAATAATATGGAGTAAAGCAATGAGACGTAAACTGTTCAGGTTTAGTGCATTCATCATTGTGGTCAATGGCTGTTTTGCTTTTGCTTTATAAGGATGCAAAATCACAGGAATACAGAATGGTAGGGGTTGGAAGGGACCTCTGGGAATCATCTAGTCCAACCCCCTGCCGAAGCAGGGTCATCTACAGCAGGCTGCACAAGACCGCATCCAGACAGGTTTTGAATATCTCCAGAGAAGGAGAATCCACAACCCCTCTGGACAGCCTGTTCCAGTGCTCTGTCACCCTTAACGTAAAGAAGTTCTTCCTCATGTTCAGCCTGAACTTCCTGCACTTCAATTTGGGCCCATTGCCCCTCGTCCTTTCACTGAGCACCACTGAAGACAGTCTGGCCCCGTCCTCTTGACACCCACCCTCAAGATATTTATAAGCATTTATAAGATCCTCTCTCAGTCTTCTCTTCTCCAGGCTAAACAAGACCAGCTCCCAAGATATGTCTCACAAGATACCTCAAGATATCCCCTAGACATCTCTCACAAGATAGGTCTTGTGAGATCAGTCTAGTGAAATGCTGAACACTGAGGCTGTGTTCTGGCAAGGCAGAGGAAGAAGTGGGTAGAATACTTTTAGGATTTCTGTTATAGCGAACATTGAGCATATTTGCATTATTCAACTGTGGCGTTGTTGAAAAGTGCAAGTATCTGTGTTTAGCAAAGCAAGTTGTGCAACCCTGTAGGTGGGATGAGTCTGGAATCTTTTTATATGAATAGCATCTAAAATACACATCTAAAAGATCAGGTTTGGATTCCATTGTCAAAGACATTCAAGGGCACATAGTCTTGCACTGGCCATGTTCAGTCCATGAAGGCAGGGTCCCATTCACACCATAATATCAATTCTTGTGTAGTAAACATCTCTAAAGGCACCTGTTCTTAGCAGTATCATTCATCAGGGTCACGTTCTAGGGAGTTGATGACCACACTGGAGAATTAATGTAATTCTTATCATAAGATGAAGAGAGAATTTGTGCTCAACAATGCAATAGATGGCCTACTTGATTCGAGAAGTATTTAGATTTAAGATAAATGAGTAACAATATAGGTAATGAAGTTAGAATTGCTCATCCACAGGTGAGGAGATATTTTGAAAAATCTCCTTTTTGGTGATCTACTTTTAGAGTTGCCATTCTGTTATTTAGCCTGACTCCTTAAAAATATGTTTTGACTCACTTCTTTTAACCAATCTACATTTCTCTGTTTCAAATGTAGCGTTAATTTTTATGTTAAATCTTATTTAAGACTATCCTAGGAAAGTGTTGTGGATTATGCACAGAAACAGTGGATGGCACTGTTCATTCGCTGCTCTGAAGTGGTAAGAAATCCTAGGTTTAAAAAGGCTGTATTTTAAAATAATAAGCAAGAAAAAGTAATTGACTCCTCTACATGCATACACACTGGGCTTAAGACTACCACATCTGTGCTGGGAATGTCATAACCAGACTGGGGATTTAGCACGGGTGCTTTAAGGGATCCAGGGTTTTTGAGTAAAAGGTGATGAAGGGACGGAATTACATTCTGAATTCCAGCGGTTCGGCTACATCAGTCTTATTTATCTGAAATGATACTTCTGCTTTGGGGGGGCTTCTGCTATAATTGGACTTTTGCACTGATGTGACTCATCCTGAGGCACTTGAGGACAATACTGCTATCGCTGCAGCAGAAGAGCTGGCATGCTTGTCCCAGATGGCTTCCTGTGAGATGACATTCAGACTGGGGGAAAGGGGGAGCAATTTTTAAGGGCATTTGGAAGCCTTTTATGGATTACACTCGCAAAGCAGATGTTGCTCTGTAGTGTTCACAGCCATTTTCTCTGTGAAGGCTATACTTGTTTCAGCTGAGCAGAGCTTTACAAATGCTAGAAAATGGAGACTCTTTCCCCTCCCTCTCACCCCCTTCACACTTTCTCCCCTGCAATGTATATGGTGTGGATTAGATTGCTGAAAAGAAAATAAAGATTTTATTTCCTTTTTTTTTTTTCCCCAGAAGGAAGGCACTGAGGCATTTGATATGTTAAGTTACAAGTGCTTTTTACCACAGGTATTTTTTTAGTCTAATTCTAAATAGAACGGGCACCTGGGATAAGTGCAGTGCAGAGAATGGCATGCGTCCCCAGCACAAGGACAGCAGCCTTCTGCTTTCACCCAGGAATGCCCCAAAGCTTTATGAACATGAATGAAATCCTGGAAGGCTGAACAGCTCAGTGAAGCAGCAACACAGTGGTGACAAGGGCTCTGGTTCATGAGCTCTACTAATTTATAAGGGGGTGATTTAAAAGGGTAATTTAACAGGCCCAGGGAACTACCAACTCAACCTCTGCTCTGGAAGTTATCCTCAGAATAACAGAAGGTGCTGAGCAAACAACGTGTCTGCTCCTGCGCTGCTAAGGTTCACATCCAAGAGTATTAACTTCGGCTGCTAGTGATTTCATTTTATATTCATATACCGGGCAGTAAGTTAAGGTAAACAAGGGCTTTCATTCATCATTTCTGACAGATATAGTTATGCAGAGGCTGTGATCTTAGCTTCCTCTTCCACCAGTGAAACTGAATTTGACAGGTCAGTGTGGGATGAGCGAAGTTTTTTCCAAGTTTCCACAGTATAATTCAAGTATTAATTATGCAGGGTACTCACAAAGGTTAACTGTAGGCAGGGGAAGGTTTGTGTCCTTAGGCTCCTGCTAGTGTCAATGGAGCTCTTCCAGGTAAAGACACATTGTGTAAGTTAGGTTCCTGCTTTCTCTGTAGGCTACAGAAGGAGCCTGAGAAGGTTAGTTTCCAGTGGCTGAGGACAGCCTTCTGAATACTGCCCTTCACTGTATGTGGAAAGAAAATGTGTTACTTCGATCATCTTTGCCTTAAAACATTTGTATTACACATTGTTCTTAACCTCCCAAGTTATTTTAAATTCTTATTTTATCCAGGTTATGCTATAAATACAAGGATAACTCTTCTGATGGAATCTTTTACAAGATGCTTTTGGATAACTTAAAAGTTGCTGTTCTTTCGGGTGGCTTTAATGGTATCAGCTCACATATATCAAAGGAAAAACAGCAAAGAGAAGAAAAAAGGCAAACAGAGCTTTCAAAAAGGTACTGTTATTACAGACAATTTTCTGTTTAATGTAAAGAAAAAATCTGTATAGAAAGGAGACTCTCAGGTAGACTAAGGATACATGCTGTTTTTCTAATGGTAAGTACTGTCCTGGGCTGATCTCTCATTTCGCAGAGCTATATGCAAAACTGTAGAACACTCAAAGCATTGCGTCAGGAGAGCAAACACACATGGATCATTCATCAAAGACTCTAGGATTCAGGTAAAAATGCTTGAGCTCACTTTATAGGGTCCACAAGAATTATATCTCACTGCATCATTCAAAAATTGGGGTTTTGCCCTCTAGATAACATCTGAAGAGTAAGCTTGTGATCCTCTGTAGAATCAGTGTGGCTCATTATTCAGGAACTGGATTTGAACATTCTCTGTAGATCAGGAACTCTGGCACGTCTGTGGCTGTGACTTCTGCACGCTACAGCTACAGCCTCCAACTAAACCAGCATGACTGATATTGGCATCCAGGTTACAAAGATGTGTGACCTATTGATTCTCCTCACTCTTTACTTTTGAATATATGTAAATGCATGCGTAATCTGGGAAGGAAACAACAAAGTTTCCCTTGTAATGGGATGATCTTCTCTTAAAAATTTGTTTTTCTTGTATTTGCATGATAATCTACACATATGGTCAGACTCGATAGACATGTATTTCCTTTCACTTGAACCCAGATAATGCTTTACTCTAACATATCCGTGGGGCATGCTCACTGCCTGTCTTCCGTCATTTTTAGGCTGGTTTTCCATAAAACAGAATGCCCTATGTGAAGCTCACATTTCTCTCAACAGCTCTCAAGACAGGATTATGCTCCAGATTCTCCTCAGACATCTTCATTTTCTCTTCAACAATCTGACCTTTTTGTGTTTGTTAAGTCCCCATCTGAATCCTCTTCAGAGCGGCTCTAGGGATTGCCTTGTGTGTCCATTCACACGTCAGAACTGGCAGCTTATTCCTATGGCTCAAAAAGTCCTTTTCCATTGTCTCTGTTCTGTTGTCTCAGAGCCTTGCCACAGGATCTCCGCACACTTTTCAGAGGAGCCCAAATGTTGCAGGGGTTCCAGACATAGGTATAAACAACAGCCTCTGAACTCTGACTCTGAATGCAACCGGCAGCAAAGATCTCACAAAACAGTTCGTCAGCCCACCAAGACCTTCGTGTTTTTGTCATGAACACAGAGGAACTGGCGGTGGATATCTGGCATTTGAATTGACAACATGAGGATTCCAATGCCTGCCAAAGGACCTTGCTGAAGGATGGCTTACGCTCACCAGCATTCACCTACCACTCTTTGCCAGGCTCTGCTGTAGAAAGGCAAAGGAGAGGCATGCTATCCATCTTCTGAAGGCCTCTCAGGCACTGGGACATCCTTCTGTCTCTCCTAGTGAGGTCTTGGGAGGATATAAGCCTTCTGGGATATTTTTGAAAAGACCACAATCCCCTTTACCTTCTTGCCAAGGTGACTGTTGGCTATGACGCCTTTGAACTGCTTTATACAGTACAGTCAGATGCTAGCTATTGGGAGGATGTCAACTCCTTGGAAGTGTTACTTGGCCACCTGCCAGCAGTTCATGTGAGACGAGTTCTCAGGCACATGACTTGAGTCATTCTACTATGTTGGGCCAGCGCAGGGCTGCAGAAGGCTAGGACTGTGCTGCAAACATACCAGGTCTGACCTTTTATTTATGACGTTGGCAAGAACTGTTGGTTTGGGCATTCTGACAAGTTTAAAACAGAACCTTTGGATGTTTGAATCTGAATTGGTCAGTGTCTTGAAGCTATGTCAGATAAGTTGCTCCTTCTGTAAGTATAAGTGGTGTTTTACATCTTCCCTTCAGTTCCTCTTGTCCCAGTGATGTTCTGTGGTGGCCAAGTCAATTCTGGTACCAACACATTCTAAGCCTTCTAGCCTGGAGTTCAAGGCTTCTGTCCCTCGTCCTGGAATTGCTAAAATGAAACTTCAGTGTGCTTATGAATCTTAACATTACCTCTTTCCTTGTTCTGTGTGCTGTGTGGCTCTCATTTGCCTAATTATGTCTTCTCCTCTCTTTAGTGAGAATTCATGACCAGTAATAGAAAAGAAATATTAACGTGAAGTCCCTAGGAAAGCAAGCCTGGCCTCTTTCTTACTGAAGTGGTGATTTTGGACCAATGGTCTGCAACAGGTGGAATATTTCCACATCTTTCCACCTGTAAGTTCTTTAACAGGTTGGGGTGGTTAAGGTGTCCCTACCTGTGTAAGACCCTGTACCACAATGGCCTTCATCTTAATCCTCAGGACTTTTAGCAGACTGCCTCTGTCTCTGAAATTCTTTCCTAATTTGCTTTTGTGAGACCCTAGGAAATATCTAAGACCTTATGATTGGCTCTTTCTACATAATATTTTTTGGGAACAGAGTGTTCCTGCAGATGCATTCCAAGATTGTACTCAGAGCAGGATATGTTCTGCAATCAAGAAATCAAACTGTTTGTTTTCTGCAAGCAGAGTTTGTCCCTCCTGTTCTTGATGTCAAAAGATCTTTCAGAAATTCCCCAAAGTTATTTTTAGTGAGGTCCAATGCCATTTCTACTCATAGACTGTCGAAGCAGAGAGATGGCAAGACAACAAAAATGCAGATGGCTCGTCAACATGGACTACAGTTCTGTCAACAGGACACAGTACGCTAAATTCAAGATACATCAGTGGCCTCACTGATAAATAGCTCTGTCCCCAGCTGATGCTGGGCCACCATCTGGAGCTTTATCCGTACCTTTAGCAAGCATTCTAGCTCCCAGAACTGATGTGTTAGAGTAGACTGTTGGGTTAGGTCTGTCGGGCCTGAATGAAGAACTTGGAGACCCAGCCCAAGTGAGAGGGCAATGCGCAGGGAGTAGGGTTTGGTGACTCACACAGTTTGTAAATGTACTTGTGGCTTATTACTTCAGGGTAGAAAAAGAACATACTCCTCACTGAGTACTTCAAGCTGGCAGCTGGGCAAGAGACAGAACGTGGCTAGCCCAGAGAAGCACATATGCTTATTGCTTGGCTAGCTGCTAACAAATGGAAAAGAAAACGTCCCTGCCTTCCCAGCTAGGGGGATGGAGAGTCTTCTTTTCATGACTGTCAATTTCACAGAACTTGTAACCACTCTAACTGAAGGCTGCTACCCCTCTGAAGTGTGACTCAAATTGGTAGATGGACTCCAAATTTTGAGGAAAGGCTGACAGATGTGGATGAAAAGGCTGACTGCATTATTCTTATTTCCCCAGGAAACGAAGGTAAAAGTGGTGCTGGTTGGAGGGCAGTATAAATTTAAAATATAAGCTTGCCTGAAATCGGGGTAGATCTCAAGGATCCCTAGTGGCTCTTGTGTCTCTTAACAGGCTTTGAACTCTTTGTGACTCTGTAATTACTGCCTGAAAGTAGGAATAGATTTCTTGGAAATACGTCAGTAACTCTCCAGTTCATCTCCTTCCCTCTTTTTAAAGCTAGGTAGCGTGTCTGCTTTTCTGCATGAATTTTAGCAAGTTCTTTAAGAACCAATATGAATGCATAGCAATATTCTGTAATTTGTGCTTTCCTTATTTGTTGTTAGTATTCATTGTTCAAACAGCCTGCTTATATTTGACTATGGAAGACTGATACAAAAACAGGCTTAAAGTGCTTCATCCCCTTAATGCAATCGGTTGGTAGTTTTCTTTCTCTGTTGAACAGAAAGGCAAATATTTTCTTGATCCCTCTTGTATTACTGAAGCATTTATAGAGTGAGTTCTCATTACTCTCGATATTTTTGATATTGAATCCCACATTGTGTTGTGGCCTTTCAGATTTTGGGCGTATATCCTCATGCTTCTCTCTTATACCATGCTGGCATGTTTCACTGATGCGCTGCCAGCTCTCCTTAAGTCATTTTCCCTTTAGATTCGTTTCCCATGAGATTTTAGTTCCTTGAGAAGGTAGAAATCTCCTTTTTTCCACTGTTCTCCTGCCTTGCTTTTACAAGTGTCATAAACTCTGTCATTCCATCATCATTCCTGCCTAAGCTGTATTTCACCTTTTCAAGCAGTTTCTCTGTGTTAATTAGGATGAAATTTAGAGTTTCCCTTCACTAGATTTAGCAGCATCAGCAGGATGTCACTGACACATTCTGATAATCTGCTGGACAACCTGTGTTCTGCTGTAATTATTACCCAATCAATTACAGTCAGCTTTTTTACCCTGCCTGATTTTGACTCTTTTGGTTTTTTGTTTTTTTTTTTTTGTTCTCAGAAAAAAATCTCTGGATCTCCAAGAGCTTCAAATCCAAATCCTGTTTTCCTTGTTGGTGATGTATAGTAGGCATCCTGCCATTATAGCACTCATATTCTCATTGGTTTTTATTAGTAGAACTCTAAATAAGGTTTAATTTACTGAACTGTAAGATTCCAGGATCTTCCAAGAACCAGAAGGACTTCAGGTCCCCTTCTTTATACCACATTTCTTTTATTTATGTACTGACAACCACCATGCGTGATCCATTCTGTCTGGTTTAGTCTCTTCTATGACCCTGTAATGTATAACCCGATTCCAAGTAGTAGTTTTTAGGTACTTTATGTGGCTGTGGTTAATATCTTCCTGTGAGCTCTTTTCTTCAATCTAGTCTAAGGCTTCCCTACTAGGTTAGAAAGCTAGTACATAAAGAGAGCTTTTTGCGAATAAGCCCCGATATGGAAGATGCGCTTTCAGATGACGTCCTGCAAGTAATCGTTCATTTATTTCCAGCACACATCCAGTCCTTGCCTCAGTCTTGAACTTCATTAAGGAGGAAGGGTATAAAGAACATTTGAGTTTACCTTCGTAATCTGTCCTGTAATTACTTTTTCGTTTTCTCAGGGTCATTCATGGCAAGGCCTATGTTGATAGGCAGGAGAATATAATAATCAGTGGGATGGGGCAGGTAAAGTTGGTAACATTTTGGCTACCTCTTGCACTCAGGCAAGACAGCAGATATCTCAGAAGATCAGGTGCCTTCAGCAGATGAGTCCATCTGAGATCCTCAGGAGGGAGTCACCAGTCACTGTCATCGTTTGATCCCTTTTGGGAGGCTTAGAGTTAATCTTCTGTGTGCTGCTCAGATCAAAGTAAAACTCTTTTCATTAGCATGTTTTTAGAATAAGAGTTAAAATGTGAAGATTATCTTCAAGTTTAGGGAATACTATAAAACACACTTAATCTATAAAATAAGACTGCTGCATATTTCTGCGTTTTGCTTATATGGAAATACATTCTCTAAAATTTAACAGAAATAATTGTTCTTCCTTTCCTTTTCATGTATTATAGTAAATCCACAGCGGATGTAAAATTGGTACAAGTGGGACACATTACATACCCTTTAATTTAATTTTATTTCTGTCTGTAAAAATTATTAAATATTTAATTGCTATTTATTTTAATGGCTTATTGATGAAGGCTGTGATATTAGAGCTAGAAGAGTATATAGTACATATCCAAGGACTTTCTTATAAGGCCCAAGAAAGAAAGGTATTCTGACCATTCCTACAAAAGGAAAACACATGGAAGTGATTTACTTGGGATCCAGGAAGAGAGAAAACATTATAGGATATATTTTTTCCTTTTAAAATCAATGGAAAGACTTTCATTAACTTCTTTCATGTTAGCTTAGCCTTCTTACGTTAACTGAGGAGGTATTAAAGGATAAAGGTGGCTCCTTAGCTGGTGTAGAAACTTGGGCTCATTAGAGACTAAGCCTGTGATTTGGAGGTCTAGGGTCTCCATTTGCAAAAGAAATACTTCAGAGCAGCATCAGTCAATTTTTGCTATGTCTGTTGGGTTTTTTTGCTTTACTGTAAAGCAAGCTATACATAAGAAATGTTGCACAATATAGGCCCTGGAAACAACGTGTGCTCTGACTTGATAACCTATTTTGTTTTGCACCAAAGAAACTTCTTCCATGTCTGTGTCTGGTTTGTCTCTGTCTTGTTTGTCATTAAAGCAGTCTTGTTCATTATTCCTGAATCAAATGTTTCAAACTACAAAAAATAAGCAACTTGTCTTCACGCACAACCTTTCAATTTTAGAATCAAGCAGCCTGAAGACCAAGCTCACAATTACACCCAGAATAGAACTGTTGATGACGTAATTAAAAGGATGAAGAACAGAGTGAACAACAGACAGCAACTATTAAATACAGCTTTTTTGCCTACAAGAAGCAGTAACATGGGAAAATGAATAAAGCTGGCTTGGGGAAGGTAGGAAAAATGTCAGCTATTTTTCCCTCTCCAGTACTTTTCCCAGAAAGACCCTTACTGCCTTAGCAATGTGTCTGCTCGCACAGCTAGAGTTAAATCCTCCAGGACTCTCTCAGTCACTGATGACCTAAACAGGTCTCATGCAGGTTACTGTATGAGAAAGAATCTCAACTTGTCTTTAAAGACACAGAATTGTCACCGTGAAGCAGCGCTACACCTTGAAAGCTTTAGCTGCTCCCAGCTGTCAAAAAGAATATGTATGAATAGGGACTGGCGAGACACAGGTGGGACTTGGAGGTCTCATGTCAACCAACAACACACCTCTTACGCGAAGTGATTGGGCACACCTTAAAGAATCACCGAAGCCTGAACTCAGAGTTCTGAAGCCCTCTTTGCAGTTCCACAGTGGTAGCTGGTAGGAGCTGGATATTGTTAGGTGAAGAGTAAGATTCTTGGCAGGTACAGTATGACACTTGAGGCGAATGTCTGTAGCTGATTTGTTATCACCTTTCAGATTTCTGAGCCTCGGCGTCCTGCGAACTGCTCTTGGACTGCAGTGTGGCTTGTAATCACGCTGGGACTGGGGGGCACCCCCCGGGGGCCCCAGCTCTCTTCCTTGCTCACTCTTGCTCTACTTTCAAAGGACTCTGCAGTGACTGTGTCAAGGAAATCTCCTCTGGATGTCTAGAGGCATTTCAGGGCATACACTGGTCCCCAACAGGAGAGGAGGACCTTTCTGTAGCTCTTCTTTGAATTCAGTTGATTTGGTGATGTTGCAGTTTTCCAATGTAAATATTTGATGTTAAGTGGCTTTTGATACTGGGTTAGCTGATCAGGGTACAGCATCTCAGCGCTGAGAGGATCCACAATAATACAAATGTATTGAAATGGTGTAGTTTTTACTTGCCAAGACTTCCAATAGAATTCTCTAGGTGTCTTTTTTGAGGTAGGGCGTTCTGTTGTGTTCCCAGGGCCCATCACAGCCTTGATGGCTTATCTGACTGCATGCTGCGCTTTGGACAGATTTATGAGGTCATGGATTTGGGATTGTAGCTGTGATGCTGATGGTACCCAGCTGTACATTTCTTTCTTTTCACATTTCAAAGCAAAATGCTTTGCTTTGCCCAGTTGATACTGGGCAGGAAAAGAGACATGATGGCAGTAACACTTCCCTAGTCTACCTAGGCTTAAGCAAGAGCTGCTGCTGAATAGTGCTAAGACAGTAATGCATATTCTGACCTTTGTCCAGGTGCTGAAGTAAGGTAAGAGTCAGCGAGGGTCAAATCAGAACTGTACCTTTGAAAATGGCCTGCAAAGTCCCTTAGGAAAGTTTGTCCCAATCTGGTTTTACTCTGGTTAGGTAATAAACAGCATCTTCCCATCCATGTACCATGAACTGTACACGTTTTCACCAGCTACCGTTGCAGGGGCAAATGTCCTCGCTGTAAGGGTCTGACAGAGCTGCTGCCTTCCTTTCTCACCTTCTCAGGACAGACCCATGCGGTCTGTGCTCCACATTGTATGGCAGGACAAAGGCCGTTCCTGTAGAGCCTTCTCCTGTGAACACTGTAGCTGCATTCAGCCGCACATCTTCTTACCCTCCGGTGGGATCTTTCTGCATGCAGGAAGTGAAATTGCTTTGAAATGAATGGGAGGGAAGAAGGGAGAATAAAACACATAAAACATTTTCTATTTTTCTTGATACTTTCCTGTTAATAATACACTTATTAAGAATGTGTTAATCTGCAACCCTTCCTCCCATACAGATCTGACATCTGTGGCACATATCTTTGGGACATTGGCTTTGGTTGCTGTGATTTACACTGCAGTGTGATACCTCAGAGGGTTATATGTTGCCTGCAGCTAATGAAGTAAAGTGGGTTTTGTCACTGTTAGGCAGAACAAACTCATTCTACCTGCTGCTTTTTCCTCTGTGCTTGCTGTCTGTGTACAACTCACATTTAAGATATTTGTGTAGCACCAGAAGCTGTTGAACAGTCTTTGTGATTTCATTGTTCTTTTATTACACTACAGAGGATGCATTTCTCAAGTTTTGGCAACGCACAAAGGATAAAAAAAATCATCACGTACCTGCAGCCAGGTATATGCATCACTGCACTGTGATGTTCCTGGACCAGCAGAGTCCACCTGGGTAGAGTACTGCCTGGGAGCTCTGCCCTGCTGCTGCTGATTAGGATCATTCAAAAGGAGCATGCTCTCCTGCAATAGTCCTGTTCTGCCCTGCTTTGTGTGGAATGAAACAAGACCACCCTGCAACGAATGAGGATGACATCTCTGCACAAAGAAGGGTGATTAAAAGGGGTTCCTCATCAGAACTGAAGAGACAGACTACCTTATGTCTCTGGGAACTGCCTGGGCACGTCTGTTTTCAAGGAAATGCAGACTGAAACTGATTGTCCATCAGTTGTGGTCTTTAGAGGTCTCTGGACCTTTTGCAAAAGAAAGGATTTTTCCACCTCATTGTCCAGGTAGAACTCCAGCTGTGAGTTTTCACATTCTTCCTGCTTTAATTTCCCTTACACTTCTACCAAGCTGTTCATCAATACCTACCCTGGGAGCACAGCTGCTTTTCACCTCAGAGCTTGTGGAGTTTCAGCTGTAGATAAAGAACATCCAGAAATGGGTGTCCAGCACCATTGCAGGCATTGTGGGGAATCTCCCCTGGCCTCCAGCTGCTGCTTCAGAAGGATGTAGGACTCTGTCTCACATCTGCCAGCTGCATATAGATGTTTTGGATACATTAGGTTATTGCAGATGGTGTAGGCAATATGACCTGCCCCAAGTGCATTCAGGTGGGTAGGTTGTGAGGCATTTTGGGGTGCCACTGAAGTTAGAGTGACCTACAGTGGTGTGCTGTTCTTTGACTAGAAACTGACTCTGTAGCTGGGCAGGTGTGCCAATGCCACTGCCCACCTTACTGGCGTGTTTGAAACTGCTACGCTGATCTACAGCTTCATCGAGAGCAGCCAGGCAGCCAGTGTCCAGCTGGGCAGAGCTGCGTGTCCTCAGAGCTGGACCAGGTTACTGAAACAGTAACAGCACAGCGTGGTAGTGGTAAACATAAAAGCGTACTCATTTTCTGATTTGTTATTCCAGGCCAAGCCATAGCAGTGGGCAAAAGCTATCTGCCCAGCTTGGAAGTGGATGAGCTCTGTTTATTTGCATGACAGTATGCTACAGTGACACTAAGGAAGTGGGCAGAATGCGCCCTCGCATTCCTCTGAAGGGTAGCTGATCCTGGTATGCCTAAATAACCCCAAAATGCAGACATCAAATCACCAGTTAACCTTCGCAGGGTTATACCAACACTGTCAGCTCTCTGTGTTTTTGTTTACAGCTTACAGCAGAGGGACATCTTTTATCTGCTTGCCTGTTGAGTACCAAAGGTGTGCGGTGGGTTAGCGAAGGGGGATGCCGAACTCCACCTCCTTTACCAAAGGGTAACACAGTACCCCTGGCTTCACTGGCCTGGCTCTCCTAGGAACCGGGCAGGGAGGCACAGACCCTGCCTTGGCACCTTTGGACTTGTGTAATTTTTAATATAGTTTGAATTCAGGAAGATGGTAGCTGAAGCTCTGTCAGGGGTCCTGGGGTAAGATCCATAATTTGTACGTGTGCCTTCACTTTTGTGAAGGATTGCTGTATCTCCTCCCTGTAAGGCTGTCATCAATCTGCTTCCTTCAAACAAGACTTAGAAACTATGCCTTTTGTGAGCCACCCAGCACGGGACAATAACCTGGTAGTGCAATTTAATATGACTTCATCTTGTATGCAGATTTGGCAGAGTTTTATCACTTTTTTCCTCTAGATGAAAGTGCTAATTGTTGAGACTGTAGTCACCAACAGGACTATTGTGACTGATTCTTTTCAGCTTTGATTGGATTTGTGTGGCCAGATTTCCTTATCACTACTGCTCAGCATTCGATCTGATGGTAAATACTTGTTCAACTGAACATAAAACGCGCTTGCTTATCCAGAAGCTTTACGTTCATAGAAAGGAATGATAATTTGCTAATTATTCTCACTTTTTTAACACTCCTTATGCTGTTCAGCTTTTTAATGAATTTTTTCTTTTAATCTGTACAATTAACTAAAATATAATGGCAAGAGTAATCACTGTAGGAACAGTTAGGAAGTCAGGACAGAGCTGTGCAGCACAGTTATAAAGAAATGCACCCAAATCAGGAGTTACAAAGCAGCTGAAGGAAGTGAAAGGTTTTGGAGAAAGCCCTCAGCAGCAGCAGCAGGGGCTACAACTACAGCTGTTCCGGGAAACAGGAGGTGGGAAAAGGAGAAGAAAACCAGGGACCCCTCTACAGTCAGCCGCAGGGTAGCATTTAAGAGGGGCAGAATGGGAGACCGTCGCCACTCCTGACTACCTCTTAGATAGAGACAGAGAGGTAGAGGATCTGGGGGGGTGGATGGGAAGGGGAAGGAGACATATGTAGGAAGATCAGAAATTTCTCTGACAAAATAGATTACCTAAAATGGCTCTTCGAATCTGCTTTGCAGAGCAGCAGTGCAGAAGGAATCCCTCCTGCCTCCCACCTCGCTGCAGCTGTATGCGATTCAGGGGCCTGAATCCGTTCTGCAGCGTTTCTTGCCCAGGAGGTAGTTGTGGCAGGCTGGTGGGGAAAAGTGGTAGTAGCAAATTCTACAATTTCCTCCAGTACGCTAAGTGAGCTAACGTCATTTCTTCTGACACTTTTTACTTTCCAGGTGAAGTTTAATCTTAGCCTATCACTTGGTGCTTTTGCTTAAAATGCCAGTCTCAAAAATACAGTCAAATTTTTCTCTCTGTCTCTTTCAGTATTCTGAATTGTACAGAATAGAACTATATTTAAATGGCTTACTGTAAAAGTAAGGGAGATCAATTTTCAGAGTAATTTCAAGTTGAGCCGTAGGATAAAACACCCAGATATCGAATATACAAAATGGCATATTAAGCAAGCAAATAGGCCATTATAGAACTTATTTTATTTCTCTTCTAACAGGTGTTGGGAGATCATGGTATGCCAGTGGATGACAGTCAATTTAATCTACTCTCAGAACATCTAGGGTTACCAGATGGAGGCCTGAGTTACCTGGATTTCATGGCAATACTGGAAGGTAAAGGAATTTTAACACCCATCAAACATGAAACAAGTCTTTCCTGGAAGATCCAAAACTTTTCTCTTTTGAGGAAAGGTTATTGGTGAAATTAGGAAGAGATCGGTGATATGATTTTTAGCCCCCAGATGACCTTCCTGTCTGTAGCCTTTTGACTCCTGATCCAGTCAAGCTGCTGAGTAGCTAACTCAGGACCAGAGGGAAACTGGGACATGTGGGATGTGACCTAACTAAAGGTCCGCAGAGAGGTGTGATGGAGTTGTCACTAACATTGCAAAAAGTAGCTGACTGATTGCTCTGCCTTGAATAGATCCCTGTCCTCCACATTTCTAACTCCTATTCACAGTTTCAGGATTACACTGTATCCTAAATTATAGTGGATGATTTTATAGTACAGATGTCCAGCAATATTTTCTATTCTGTGTAAAAAAGCGAGAAGACAGTAACTACTGCTTTCAGGAATGAAACATCTGTGAGTGAGTGATGAGTTTCAGTGGCTGTATATATAACTGGAGCTCTGTGGAGTGATCTGGTTACTTACTGGTTTACGGTTTTAATTTGGAGTATCGCTTTTTGTCGTGGTTTAGCCTCTGCCAGCAACAAAGGACCACGCGGTCACTCCATCGACCCTCTGCCTGCTGGGGTGCGGAGGAGAGTCGGAAGAAAAAGGCAAAACTCGTGGGTTGGGATAAAGACAGTTGAACAGAACAGCAAAGGAAGTGAACAGTAACAACAACACCACTAGTAAGAACAAGGGAATACAGAGAGCAGCTCTCTCACCACTCGATGCCCAGCACGCTCCCCAGCCATCATTAACCTCCCCCACCCAGCACCAAGCGTGATGTCACCTGGTATCGAATACCTCTTTTATTGGCCAGTTTGGGTCAGCCGTCCCAGCTGTGTCACCTCTTGGCTCCTTGTGAAAATTAACCCTGTAATGTTAAAGCTGCTAAGGGACGTTGCTACTAGAGAATGCCAAAATGTGATTATCTGTCATGTAATTGATAGTCTCACTGGAGTATCGAGAATTCCGGTGAGGGAGCAAGGCTTACTGTTTGTTTAGATATAGGTGTGTTGTCCACACATATCAATAATCAATGAAGATCACATCCTCATTATAGGACGTGGTCTTCATTGATTTACTGCTGCTGAGGAGTGAATACCAGAGGAATAGATTTGTAATTTGGGAGCGCATTTTTTCACTTCAGCTACTTGCTTGACCCCATCAGCAATTTCACTGATTTCAAGGCACTGTAAGTAAGGGTTTCAATTTCCAGCTCTTAAAAGTGAAGCTGATAGAATCTGAATTGATTTCTTAGGATGGAAAACTGAATGCAAGGTAAAACTAGCGAGTAATTATTCATTTCTCCTTTCTTTTCTACGTCTTTCTTTTATGCTTTAAGTCTAGATTTTTCTGGGTAAAATTCTGATGCCACTGAAGTCAACAGGCATTTTGCCATTGGCTTCAAGGCCTCTTTTAACTTCCGTATTATGCCTCTGTTATTTTTCTCAGAGGTGCGCATTTACTTTTTTCACACCGTTACTATTATTTTCTGCAGTCATTATTTCTCTGTTAGAACTAAGACAAGGAGGAGAGATGACTTGTATCTGGCTGACATAATATTCAGGCTTTTCTTCACTCAGGCCTAGAAGTTTAGAAGTTTGTGAATATGGCCAGCTAATCATCTGTCCACCAAAATATGGGCGCCTTCATCCAGTAGCCCAATAAAAGATGCTTGAAACGGCTTAACTTTGGGGAAATGAATGTGCCAGCTCTTTGATTTAAATCAAGAATCAACAGTGTTTTGTCTGTGTTTAAAGTTTTTGCTGTTGCCAATTATGAGAATCACAGCTTTTCTTCCCACGCGTTACTATATCTCATAGTTGTAGAGGACGTGTGACCCACATTTAACATAAAGTAAGTCTCAGACATCAGAAGGCAAAAAAATCCCCAAACCTCCTAACTTTTATTTTTCAATGATTTGTGATTCATTGGGGCGGAGGCTGGTCTGTAGTTACAGAAAAAGAGGTCTGATTTTCTCCCCATAAGCTTTAGTGGGAAGCGAACACAAATACAAATTATCTTGAGCAGACTTCAGTGGCAACTGGAATTGAAAAAAGGGAGGGGTAGTGCATGTCTGCAGGGGGTTAGGATTTAGAGGGTAAAATCAGGAGAAATTAAGATGGTGCAGGGAATACTATTTACTGATTCTTTGGAGCAGTTGTACAGGCTCTTGTGTGTCTGTGTACGTAAATCTTTTGGAAAGAAAATAAACGTTTATTTAGAACAGACCATTAACAGCATTTTTCTTATCAATCAGGAATAGGGTGTAGTGAAATGTCAGTGTGTACATTTCTTGGCAAGTTTTTCCGATTTTAAAATCTGACATGAATTACTTCAAAGTTAGTACAAGACATGCTAGAAATTTGCTGAACATATGAAGTATCTGCAAGCTGGTGGCAATATTTAATCAATGGGAAGTGCTGCTGCTATTTTCTTCTCATCCAAAGGTTTCTGGGAGGCCAAGTGCTGTGCAGTGTGATCTTGCTGTAGCTTAAGCTGCGTAAACCACTTTGCTGACGGGGGATGGCTCATCTGGGTAGGTTTTAGGGGTTTCTTTCTTGATGAACTGTTGTCTGTACCAAGCTAAGCAAATCCAGGTACAGATTTAGTGTTAAAAATGGCCTTTCAGCAATGTAAACATGCCAGTGGGCAGTGTGCATATCCATGTGACATGAAACACTGGGATATAATATGAGAGTTTCATGGCCATGAGTTCTTTCACAGCAAAACCTCCATGGCTTTTGTCCAGTGCCAATTCTTTTTTTTGTTCCATATATCCTCTATATGGCTCATACATTGCAGAGAAATTCTGAAATTCTCTAGAGACTACAAAAGATGCTTAGTCTCTTTTTCCGCAGAAGCAAAGCAGAACAGGTTCCTAGAATATCACTGCAAAACGAGCAGAAGGAATCAGATCTGGAATGGTGACCAAAATAGCTATTCTATGGCCTAAAAGCACCTTAGCCCTTCAGGACTGGAAGTACATGGGTGCCCTGCTGGGAAGCTGGCTGTCTGCCTTTGCTGGTCCTGCTGGGCTGGGAGGTAATAAACTTGTGACAATATGAAGCTGCTGTTTGTGCAGGACTGAGTCTTGCCAGAACAGAACATCAGCTGAAATACCTTCAGGGGTGACGCTCTGTAAAGTCAGGAGAGTTTTGATGACAGATCTCGTGAAATAGCTCATGCTAGTTCAAATTGGAGGAGGGCTTAGCCAGGACGGAATTGCTCCAGGGGAGATGGTCTAGCACGCAGCGGTGCTACACAGTCAAAGATGTGACAAATTACTTCCTCTGACACTGCAGTGTTCCCTCACTGAGACAGACGGGTGGTAGGACAGCAAATCACGGCTTCCGCAGTCCTACTTTGCTCCTCCTCCAGACTGATACCTCCCTTCCTCAAAGCAGCCAGGCACCAAAGAGGCTAAAGCAAAACACCTTGACTCAGCTGTGCTTTCTTCTGTTGAGATTATCTTCTTCACCTTGTGCTGGGGGAACTGTAGCAGCTGAAGCCATTGCTGTAAATTGGGTGGACACCACTAACACTGCATATAGCTATTGGACTTTGTCATGTTTGGGCTGTAAAGAATATGATTGCAGGGTCTCTTGTTTTGTTTGTGTTATATTGCTGTGCTACTTATCAGATATGTTTAATGTCATCTTTTCAATGTTTGCTATACTTTGATTTAGTTATTGCAGATATCACATTGAATGGGCCAGGAGCTACATTATGCAACAGGCCAAACCACAGAATAAACGATGATAAATATCACTACATGACTGCGGAAGAAAGTCTCGATCTACTTCATGGTAAGCTGATGGAAGTCTACAGACAGGGTAAATACATCGAGCCATGCTTTGCTTTTGACAGTGAAGCTGCTTGTTGTTTTGATACAAACATTTGTTTTCAAAGTTGGTTTGGAGGAGCTGTCAGGAAATTCACTCTAAAAATTATGTTGGATTTCATGTTTCTGTGTTCTCAGATATTTACGGTTCATATACGTTCAGTTTTCAAGGCAAATACTTTTTTTTTTTCTTCCCCCCCTAATTGTCTTCTCTGCAGCCTCTGCTAGGAAAATAAGATCAGAGTTATTTTTTCCCAGCCTTTTGTGAGCATAGCTATTAAAGATTCTGCAATTAGAGAAGAATAACTCTGTACTACTCATTCGTGGAACAGTGCATCTATTCAGGAGAATGATCTTTCAAAGAGACGTACTTAGTCCCTAAAGTTTGCAACACGGTGATCTCACTCAAGAGTTGTTTTCCCTCTTTTCTACATTTGCTTATTATTTTCTGTAGTTATGATTAGAATGTACTCCTTGAAATCCCATCATGGATATGCGTAAGAGAATTGGATATGAGTAAGAGAAATCACATTTTAAAAAGGAGAGAAGGCAGCAGTGGTTACCCTTTTGCTCAGTTCATTCCATCCCATCCCTGTTCCCTGGGAGAAGTGGAAAGATCAACGTTCATGAAAGGGATCCTCTGAACCAGCTTGGACACCTCTAGCAAAGCTGATCGTATTGACCAGCATTACTTCAGATTTCTGTAGATCTGCACCATTTTAAAGGTGTTTGGGCATCTTATGCCTATTTTCATGGGAGAAGCTGTTCAGCTGGTAGATTAATTGCTGTAAAGTCTCTCTTCATTACAGGTTTTCCAAGGGTGTCTAAGGCAAAGCATAGAAATGAGGTACCTCTCAGTATAGCACTGATGGAAAGTGAAGGTTAATTTGTAAATTTGTATGGGGGTGGCTTTTTGACGCTCCCTACTTTTGCTCAGTGCTGTACACGCTTGAGATGAAAGCAATGGGACTGCAGTTTGCTGTGGACTATCCCAAGTGTTTAGTAAGGCAGTACTATAAATGCTTTGTATTCTCAAACTGTGTTAAAATATTTGCCTGTTGTCAAAACAAGTCCAGAGCAAACATTTGTTATTTATGTTTTAAAATATGTAGGTGACATGTTAAATATATTCAGTTAAATATTCCTTGTTAGGACACTTATTCTGCCTTCTGTGAAATAGACAATAACCATGACGGTACCATCAGCCTGACTTTTGGCAATTCTTGGACAGCTTTCTGCTTCGTCTTAGAAATGAGAAATTCCTGCACCTACTTGGTTTGTTGGGAATGAACCTGACCTCCGCGTCAAATTACGAAGAATTATGTCAACTGTTCCACACCCGAGAAACTAAGGAGGAACCTCCTCAGCTTGTGGCATCTCACAAGTAAGAAGGAAAAAGTTGTGTAGTACCTACAACTATCTCCATTAAATCAGATATTGAATCCACTGCTGAGTTAAAGTGCCGGAATTACCCCTGGGAACTGCTTCAATCTGTAATGTTAAACATACATACTGGTACTTGAGCTGGAGCCTTAGAGCTGAGCTAGCCTCCAAACTGGCCAACTTTGCTGTTCTCTTGCAAGCGTGCAGAACTGGGGACATGTTTTGGGAATCAGATGTCATTTTGGACAGAGGAGCAGCCAGGATATTATCTGTCTGGTACAGATTTTGTTAGTTCTGAGGCCAATACCGTTGTCAGTGCACAGTAGCTCGAAACCCCACGCTCCAGACCTTTATGTCCCCAGGGCACGGAGAGCAGACAAGATCAGGTGAGGAGCACACAAAAACTGAGGTGCTGCGGAGTGGAATAGTGCTGCGGCCTCCTTTCCTGCAAGAAGTGATGCTGCCTAAAACAGCTGGAATTTTAAAGTTTGAACTTAACTTTAATTATAAATGGCATTTAAGCACGAAAAAAATCATTCTAAAAACTCAGTGTGAAGCTCTGTTTAATTATGCAAACAGAGATAAATTCATAAAAATAATGACAAGATACAGCAGGACTGAAAAAGCTCCTGATCAGCCACTCATCTCCACTGTGGCAGTGAAGATGTGATACATACACATAGGCTTATTTCCCAGTTTTTATTTGTCTCTTCCAGCATTACTGTTGGCTCTGATGTTAGTAATATTTAGCTGCTTGATTTGTTTTTCTTTTTTCCTGAGTTGGACAACTGAGTGAATCAAGGACTTCAGTCTAAAACAAGGAAGGAAACTGATGATGACTGAGTCTTGCTAACAGTTGGAGTCTGAGACCAGTTACTGTCGTGCTCTCATTTCTCTTTCAGTTTGGACTTTGCTAGAAATTAAAACATTTTCAATTTAGCTCCAGAATTTCCTCGTTTCAAATACTGTTACTGTTTCAGAAGTCCAGCAATGAAATGAAAGTCATTGAAAGCATGAAGAACAGCTGCAGTTTCCCAGCTAAGTTTTCAGACAGTTTTTGTTAGTTGATTGTTTAGGCTTATGGAATCTTCTCTTAAGCCGTGGGAGTGGGGAAAGCTTAGAAGGTTCCCAGGCACCTAAAATAGATTAACAGGGTGCTCATTTTTCTAAATCCAAATGAAGCCCTCAGCAAAGGCTGTCGAGGCCCCCTGGAAGGCAGAAGTGACTGAGTTTGCAGTGTTGCAGTTCTCCAGCACCGAAGTTCTCGTCTGCGCGTGCCGTGGGTGCTGAACTCAGCAGGTGGGTCAGATACAGTTACGGCGTCTCACCTGGTCTGCCTTTCCTTTGGGAGCCTTGGTCCGGGGAGCGTATTCCCAGAGTGCGGCTGAACCAGGCTCAGAAGCCACAGATCTGCAGCGTTTCCTTGCGACGCAATAGCCAGAGGAGAAAACAGGACATAGCATGAGGTGGGCAGCTGCGTGTGAAGAGAAATGAACAGCTTTTCCTCAGTTTTCTAACTCAAAGTTCTTAGAAAAGCTAAAGAGAATTGGGCTCTTCTTCTCAGGTGAAGAAAGGCACACTATTTCAAAGAACGGTGAGACATCAGGTCCCCTAGATTCTCAGGTAGGCGTGTCCTTCTGCAGCACGTGGATTTAGTCTGCGTGCTTGGATTCAACCAGAAGCATCAGGCCCCCAACAGTTGGGCCCTTGTAATGGTGGCTGAATTTGCAGATGTGGGTCTTACTCCCCAGATTTACTAGCCATGCCTTGGTGACTCACAAAGACAGTTTTGATCTAAGTTATTGATGTAAATCAAGGATAATCTTCCTGGAGTCACTCCAGGATATAATTGTTTCTGAGATAATTAACATTTCCTTCTATGAGTATAAATGATCTATCCTGGCTCTTGAGTTTGAGGGAGAATTGAACAACATTGATTTGAAAATAAATAGGGAATTACAAAATTTAAAACATCTTCGCTAACCTGCAGCTAGGGAAATAAGACAGTGTTTAAAGAATTAAGTTTACACAGATGTGAAGTAACAGTCTTTAATGGGTATCTTAGAAACTAGGAAACAAAACCACCACTACCATGAAGAACAACAAAAGGGAAGGAAAATTGTGGAGATTAAAGATCTCACTGATGTAAAACACAGTTAGTTATTTTTTTTTTTCTGAGAAAAAATCAGATGATAACGGATGCAGAGCTAGCTTGTGATCACGCTCATTACTACCTTGTTATCAAAGCAAGAACCAGATGGCATGACCTAGCAAGGGTAAGAGGAATGTTTTCTTTAAATAAATAATCAGCACTAATAGATTTAAGAACATTATGCAATGTTGATCTTCAGATTCTATAAATATTCAGAGACTCTTGCAAAACAGCTCATTAATGATAAAAACTTACTACGTGATTAAAAAAAATCAGCAGTTTGAGTAATATTCAATTTTTGTAGCATTGATTATGTAGGCTATTACAGTTGTTTCTAAAACTTTATTCGTATTTTACTGTTGTTGGTTTTATTTAATGTTTCATAAGAGTAGTAATGGGCCTGTGTGACTACGTGCTGTACACAAACACCCACCTGCTCCTATGTGATGCCCAGTGCTGCCCAGCACACTGAAGCGTTGTCTGTGATGCTTACGCTATCCAAAAAGACTCTCACAAAACCATCCTATAAAAATTATTCCCACCTTTTTATCTTTTTTAACTTCTTGAACCGTTGCAATAGTTGGGCAGCAGAGTAGCACAATGAAAAATGAATAGAATTTTTTCACTAAATGTTTGTGTAAATCAGACAATAGTGCTGGTAGTCTCCGTTTGCAAGACAAATGGTAAAAAAAAACAACAAACCCAACCAACCAACCGAAACCCAAAGTAAAATCTAATTCATATTCGGTGTAGAAGAAGTTCGGGAGAAAATCTGCAGGTCTGCCCTTTTGCAATGCCTTTACCTTCCACTGGCAGCTTCAGCAGTGGGCATACCCACAGCTGCATGCGCGCGTCTCATGCTTGTACCCCAGGTGTTTGCCAGCAGTAAGAAACTTTCCACACAGAGTATATCAGCTAAACACCTGTGATGTCAACCCCGATTCAAGCTTTTGAGACCTGCACATCCAGAGCAGAAAGCAGGAAACGATAAAAATCAAACGAAAACCACTAAAAGATGAAATTGAGACATGCATGTTTTTCCATTTCTTTCTCCATTCCCATTATTCATTCAGCTTACAGAGAGATGAAATATTTTGTCAAACTTGTTGGTTCTTGTTAGTGATGGCTTCCTTTACGTTCCAGAATTTTCAGGAATTTGACAGTGAAGGAAATGGCATTTACAGCCAAGGGACCTGAAGAGAGTCTTCTTCAGGTGTGGCGTTCCAGTCACCCCGGCAGAATTTAAGCGGCTTTGGGCAGAGCAGACAGCTCTGGATGATTAGCTCTTGCGATAATGTATCTTTGATGGGATTACGGAGCCTTTGGCAGGGCAGTGAATGACAATAGATTACACTGCACAAGAAATCTTTTATTTTGCTATGATTGTGACCTCAGATCCTGACACTGTGTTACAGGAGGCTTTGTCTTACCATACCAAGATCAAGAATACAATTAGATCCATTGGTTTCCAGCAGGACTATCTCCTGGCTTCAGTATTACTGATCCCTTTAACTTGCGATACGTTTTCTTCTTGGATGGCACCTTAGGTCACTGGTTAAATTAACTTGTTTTTCATCAATTTTGTTTACCCACACAAACGCCTACCTTAGTTTGTGATGGGTGGAAGTCAGTTCCAAGTATCTCAGGTCAGCTGGGAACTGCAAAGCTTCTGCTGAGGAGCTCCGTGGAGGGTCTGCATTGCCTGCATTACCTGCCCGAAGGCAGTGCTACCACCCTCTCCTTTCCAGAGCACGAAATTTACTTCAAATCTTTTCAGCCTAAATAACAGTGATTCAGTCAAAAGAAAAATGCCACATGCCAAATACATAACAAAAGGTAGTAAGGTAGTTTCATGCTGTGTAAAGACGGCAAGTAATATCATGAAATGTTTTTATAGACAAGTAATTTGTTGTGGGGGGAAATACTTGTCTGCCTTCAACAAAGAGGACCTGTGCTATAAACTGTGTTTGAAATGGCGTAGATGTTCGCTGTATGTGACTTTATATAAAAAGCTACCTTCATTACAGCTCTATTTAAAAAAACAGTCACTCTCTCCAACATGTAGAACCTGAATGTATTGCATTTTGGTTTCAAACTGCATTAACTATATGGTTTTTTCTTAGCACTGATTCATCTCTGAATTATTTTCTACTCCATTAGATTTTACTTTCCATTCTTATTCCTTACGGATACCACGGCACATTGAAGAGTATCCTTTTCATGCAGTTATCTGCTGCACAACTTCACTCCCATCAGCCACTCCTTTTATAGAATAGCTAAAATCTCTTACGTGCCTGATATATCGGTAACTTTAATAAAGGAATTAGAGTGAAGCTGAGGCTAAATTAGGCATTACCATGCATCAGAGCACAAGCAGGAGGAGAAACTGCAGAGGAAAAAGCCTATGGAACGGTTTATACCTAAGAAAATATGAAAAGTGTTTATGAAACTAAACCTATGTTTCTGAAGGATGATTACAATTCTGAGCAGCTCAGACTCGTGTGACCAGCTTGAGACACTTGAGACTGAATTTTTAGGAGCCCAGTTCTCTGCATCTGAAGCCAGACACCGAAAGGCAGCAGTACCAAGAGCTGGAAAATACTCCTGACAATCTAGTCCTCAGGGCAGCATTTTCAGAATCATCTCTGATCACAATACATAAGCCCTATCTGCCGAGTCTCGTACAAAGTCACTCATTCTCAGTGCGGTATGGCACCTCTGTAAGGAAAGGAAGTCAGTGAGATTTAAGCTGTTAAGTCACTTAAGGACATCTGTAATGCCTTTCTATGAAGAACACATGAATATTTAAAAACAGCATTTCTTTTCCAAGGAATGATGCAGATGCAAAAGGATATCTTACTCACCAAGCATTTTCACAGGAACTGGGGATAGAGTTTGCACCCGCTGACACAGGGCTCAGCAGACACATCACGGAAGACAGCTACGCACGTTTACAAGCACATTGTAACAGTCAACAAAAGCGTTCAAAGCTGGAAGAGCAGCAGAAACAGCAAACTAAAGCTCTGCATGTAAGAGAACTTAAAAAGCAGATCAAGTTAGTTATTGATGAGCGTGGCATATGACTTCCTATGCTTGTGTTTAGTTTGTTGGTGACACTGTGTACAATACAACTGTCATTTTACAAAAAAAAGACTCTGAAAAGGAGTCTCAGAATGTACTGGACCAAGCTTATCGATAGTGTTATTCCCTCGATTTGCTGGAGATCAGCCTAGCTTGGCGTGCACTGCAAGACTTTTTTGGTTTATAGATATTCTCTACTTCTTATGTTACTTATTTTACAGACTTCATGGCAGCATCTATACTGACATCTCGGAATGTCCAGAGACGTTCCCAGGCTCAGTCATCTGTGTTACCAGCCTGCCGAAACAGTCCGCGCCATTCTTTGGCCTGTGTTCGCTAACGCTTTCCCTTGCTCACTCCCAGGACCATTTGGGAGCACGAATGCTTCCCGGACCGTTCCTAATGGGCAGTTTGCAGGCAGCTGCTCCTTTTCTGTGGCTGAGCAGGGTCACTGGCGGAGATGTGCCAGCCCCTGTGCCCAGAGCACTCCCTGGCCTGTTTATTGGTATCGTCTCAGCTTGGGGTTCCAGTCCTAACGTTGCTGTCAGGTCAGATTGAGGGAGAAGAGCAAGTGCAGTTTTTGTCACCTTGCAGGGCTCCTCTTCTCAGACTGCTTTGGGCAACGTAGACTTAGACCTACCTGGTTGCACTCAACAAGGGCTTTTCTTGCAGCTGGAATGGCTGGGTGTAGGACACTGCGGTCTCATATCCTACCCTGTCCCTTGGATGAGGGCCACGTAGCGATCACAGTGGGTTGCACATCCCTCTAGCAGCTAGTTGCATTGTCAGTGAACGGCTTCGTAGATGCAGCAAAAACCAGCCTTGACAAGGATGGACCCTGGCTCCGTATGACAGAAGACATCTTGTCTCCGCGCAAGAGGAGTCTCTGCCTCGAACAAAATCAGCACTCACAGGGTTAACAGGTTATTGCTCCCAAGCAGAGCATTTGACAAACAAATGACGACATGATGCCCTACTCAGAGTGGAGTATGACGATCTGTGCTTGCCCTTCGTGAGTCAGCAGCGATGAGCTGGCTGCTGCTGTAGGATTCCTGCACCTGCCAGCAGGCTGAGGAGCAGGAGAATCCTCTGCCCCAGCACAGCGCTGTCAAAACTTTATATTTCCAGGTTGTGGATAGACACCACCTGGATGCTTATCATGTTTTCTACTTGTGCATTCACTCTTGTCCTGAATTTTTTTTATTTTATTTTTTTATTTAGGAGTATAAACCCTCAGGTGCAAATAACATGTAAAAATATACCCCCAAGAGTACAGATTTGCTTTCTTTTGTGCTCAGAAAGTGTCTGGAGGTTGCAGGAACCAACAAATTATTATTGATAAGATTGATAATTCCCCATGACGTTGTTGGTACAGGTGATACACTCATAAACAAAGAGCAGCCTTGTCTTGCAGATAAAGAGGCAGCCTGGGAAATCATTTAGACAAAAAAAACCGCAAAACACAGGGAGAAGCCTGTAAGCTACGCCTTTTGCCTTTTTACCTTGCTTTTTAAATTCTGTTTTTCAGTATCCCAAAGAGGCTGAAGGTATCAAGGACAAAACTGTCCTTTCTTATCAGCATCACAACTCTCCCACCTGCATTGCAGCTTTCTGGCATAAACTGCACTGATGACACCCACAGGTATCAACAAGTGTTCCGCCTTTAAAAACCTGCTTATATATGCAACAGAGAGAGTTAGGCACCTTCTGTGTTGTAGGCATTGCTTAACACTGTACTTGTAGCTGTCTGATATGAAACTTTGGCCCTAACTGTGTCATACTAGGCTCTTCCATTCCATTTGTTGTACCAAACCCTTTTCTCTAGTCTTACACTTGGATGAAGAGCTCTTTTGGTCAGGAACTTTCTGTTTCTTTCCTGTTAGTGCAATGGCAAGTGCAAGGCAGCCCTGTCTCCAATGCTATAAATAAGAAACAGCTCTGCAAGCAGGGAAGATGCTGTGCTGCAAGCAGAAATTACGCAGTGTGGCTCAAAGATGCCAATACTCATTCTTGAAGCAGCTGGAGAGTAATTAAAACAATGAAGAAGGCATGCAGGGTAAAAATCAAATAGTCATGAAGTGACATGCTGGCAGGTCCACATCATTTAGATTTATTTACTTTTGAGAACCTACCATAACAACAACTATGTATAGAACTCTGTATATGACAACTAAGCCAGAGTCATTGTCTGACAGATGAAGTCCATCCGCGTGGTGGCTGTGAAGGCAGCGATCCAGCCGAGAGCCAGCCTTCTGCTCCAGGACCACGAGGCAGCTGAGGTACAGGAAGCGCAGGTGGGCACCATGCCTTTCTACCACGCAGGTCAGTGTAAGGAGATCTGCTTTTGGGCAGGAAAACAGATGCGGTGGCTTCAAAACCTAACCCTGGTGATCCACGTGGGTCTCAGCCCCCACTTCATTCTCAGTGAGTTGCAAAACAGATTCCTTTCACCTGTCAAGTTCGGACAGGGTGGAGGTGTTTGCCTGAGAAGTGAACTCGCCGGTCATAGGACCCACTTCAGCAGCACTGGGAGCAGCACCCACTCCCCCCGCTGTGATCTTTCTTAGGCCCTCTCATTTCTATTTGCACAGTGGCTGCATCCAGCCTGTGCCCTTTCTTCTGGTCTTCTGCAAGGGCTGTGAACCTCACCCTAACAGCTTCGGAGCAGTTTCAGTGCCCTGTGATTACACACTGCGAGGCAGACAAAAGCTCTGGACATCTTACAATTCAAAACATACTGCTGTGCACTTTTTTTTCCTTTTGCTGTTGTTGTAACACACAGGAACAAATTGCCCAAATTAGAAACAGACATTGAACAGTGGCTCTCCAGCTCTTCAAGAAAAATACAAAACATTTGCAAGAAAATATTGTTTTTTGGCAATGTAATTTGATCTATGGTTTTAATCTTAATTTTCTCCACACACATATTTACTGCTGTGAGTGGAATAATTACCGCTTGGAAATCTTTTATCAGTCCAAAAATGTTGAATGCCCTAATTTTCCAAAAATATGAATCTCAAAAACTGTGTTGATTTTACTTCAGCCTTTACTTTCATTGGGAAGATTTAAGTGGAAGGTGATAGTGGTGATGAAGCGTGGCACTGAAAGTCACATACCGCTGAAAAGGGTTCCAGAAATTTTCTGCGACAAAGGTACAGTGTGGACCATATCACACCTTCAAAGCACATCCTTGCAAGATGGCAGGAGCTGTGCTAAATAGTCTTGTGGGGCTGGAAGAGCTCAGTCTCTCACTGACATCACAAACTGCCCTGGGGTGGTCAGCTCTTTTTGGCTTTTAGGCTGCTGTATCATGCTTCCTAGGTGTGACTCTCTTGGTCTCTTACCGGGCCCCAGCACCCATCCTCCTCCACCATTGCCCCTCTGCAGTCGCTGCAAAGCCATGGATTTTGAGCTGGAACTCAGTTATTACAGGAACACGAAAAAAACAAACCCTCTGTCAGGAGATTCTAGATTTGCGTCTCTGCTGGAAAGTCTTTAGGCTTCTGAACGTAACAAAAGTTAAAACTCAAAGATGTAATTAGCAGATGTTGGATCTCTAGCATCTCATACCTAAGAGGATGTTGAAGGAGTCTGAGATGCTTAGTCAGGAATTAGACACATGCAGATTCAAGACAGTAAAGCCAACTTCAGTGCAACACCAGCGCGCTCTGACTGATGTGCACCCTCAGCAGCATACTTCTGTGCTCTTACCAGGACAAGGCTTGCTTTCAGTGTAAACCACGTACCACATGGTAACAGGAGCAGAATGTGAAAAAAGAGGAAAGAATTAACTAGAAAAAAGATATTTGAGAGTGAGAGAAAAGGTGATAGCGCTGTAGGGGCTTTTAGAGACTCTAAAACACACTGGCAATATTGCAGTTTCCTTGAAAAGATTCACATCATGCTTTGAAACCTATATACAGCGGCTAGATTAATCGTAAGGACGTTCACAACTGTTTTCTGGAACACTACAAGAGCAGGAGCTATCAAAGTTTTTAATGGCATGAAACCAAGCCAGGGTGAGAGGGCAGTCCATGCAGCTCCAGGAAGTAAGCTGAAGGAATATTGCACTCCCAAGGAAACTCGAACTTTTGAAAGACACAGGTTTCAAGTGAGAATGCAGAAGGAGGAATCCTTTGAAGAATTTTTAGCTGATCTTAAAATAACAGATCAGTCAGGTAGCTATGACTTTTTCAGAGATTCCATATTAAGGGATCAGATAGTGGTGGGCCTCAAAGATCCAAAGGTACACAAAAGATCCCAGGAAGGTGGGAATAATGCGAGGAGCTCTGTTGAAGCTAATGGAGATACCCACATGCTTAAAACTGGATACGTGTGACAAATCTTTTCAGGTAGTGTATTGATTCTGCAGGGAATGAGAGTGAAATGCCTTCTTACATAGAAGAGTACGCTCTGGGTATGTGTATTAGCTTGCTAGCTTGTTTTATTTATTTAATTTCAATTTAATAGAGCAAGTGTGTGAAACAGATCCTGTTCAAAATAGAAACAGAATTAAATCAGGTTATAAAATAGCAAGAATTTTCAAATTACCTAATGCTGCTGCCATGCAAAACTATGCTTTCAATTCTCTCTGTTAATAGGCATAAGAAGAAAAATCTCTTTTAGAGAGGCTGTGGAACACAAAGGGCCCGCTGCAACATTAGGGGCTGCAGTTCTGTGCACCAAACAGTTCCCCAAAGGTTGTAGGCCTGGCAGCACTGGATTTTGTTCTCCAGAGCCTGCCAGACCAGACTTTTTTTTTAAATAAAATTAACAAAGTCTTTTCATAGTTCACCTTTAATTGGGTGATCAACTTTTTATGAATTGAGACCTTAATAGGAATCTGCTGCTTGTTTCTTTCTCAAAGACCTCTTGATGATAAACACCTCCATTCATTGTAATTTTGTGCAGATTATTCTTTTCTTGATCCAAAATGGTCTTTTCTAAATAATACAGAGTAGATTAGCATATGCATTTAGTTTTATTACTAAAATTTTAATGCCCACTTGGCAATTTATTTCTCCGCTGAAATGGTGTTGATTATTTCCTTTTCCACACACTGTCTCCAATATTGGAGCCAGCTTGACACGGGTAGTATGTGGGAGTGCTGTGCAGCTGCAAGATGCAAAATCAGGGCTCTTGAATATTTTTTTTCTTACTAGCAGATATGGGGTCTATAGTTAATTTCTTTTCCAGCCTGTTTTATAAAGCTTCCTCTTTGTTTTACTGGCTCTCCCCATTAATTAGACATTCTTGTAACTGGATATTCTGGTGATTGGTAGCTGAGGCATTGGTCCCCAGTGATTCACTGTGGAAACAGATGATAAAAGTACATTACAGTATTTCAGTTTTAAACAAGAAAATCAGGGTTGTGTAGTGGGGCCGTCTCCTCTGTCAAGTCTTGGCTCTCTAGGCCTTGGCTTGACCATAACTCTAATAAAAAAGCTGAATGAAAGACTGAAAAAAGTCCAGCCTTTCCCCCGCAGCATAGGAATTGTCTACCTAATACACATGTGCAAAGAATCTATAGTTCTGATAATCGGCTATGAAATTATTAAAGTCTCTTAAGAAACCTCTCTATAGATGGTAACTGTAAGGTCAGTCTGGAATAATTCCTCGGGAGCCAACAGATCTGTATCAAAACCACGCAACGTATACTGTAGACTGGAGACTCTGGTTGTCTTGCAGCGGTCGGAGATTCCATGAGCTGACTGCACTGGCTTGATGCTGGGTAAGCGAGAGCAGAGCAAGCCCCTGCTATTGTATCCCTTGTGGTGATGAACTGTACTGTACAGGCTGATTAGACAGGTTTGAAGTCCTTGTTTAAAATATAGCAGGTGTCTTCATTAAGTGTTCACAAGTCACAGGCCGTTGGAGGAAAGTAGCTTTTGATGTGGTGGTTAGCGCTGTTCATCTTGCCTTAGTCTTTCATTCTAAGTAGCTTTTATTTTCACATATTTTCTGCATATGTGAAGCTTGCCTTAATTCCAGTCTTTTTACGGTAAAACATTTTTGAATAAAAATTGATTTAGTTTGGTAAAAAAGTCCCCTGCAAAAAAACCCACAAAACTCCCCAAATCATATGCGAGAGCTCATCTTTCCCCATGCTGATATTTGATGCAAAAATATATTCACTGTTACTACCTGGAGCTATCTGCAGTTAGCTCTGTAACCCACCGCATTTCTGATGTGACAGAACATGAAATTCCCCAGTGCCTGTGATCCAGCCGATGTTTCAGCTGACAGACAGAAACGGGGCGAGCTGGGAGTGCAGCCGGCAGAGCCGGGGGGCTGGGCTCCCCGGTACAGCCTGACCACAGGTGCTCAGCAGGGAAACCCTGGCTGGACACGGCGTGCCGTGGCAGCAGCTGCTGGGCCAAATGGACCAGCCCTCTGTGCAGCTCGGTGGACATGCCAAAAGAGGGAGGGCCAGTGGGGCTGGGTCCTGCCAAGAACATGTAAAATAATTCTCTAGTGGCCTGACAAGCCGTGCAAAGTGAGGGGCAGGTTGAGAGGGAAGGTAAACCCTTCTATCACAAGGATAAGGAGAAGCATTGTATGGAACCTGGACTGGTTTCCTCCAACGTGGTAGAGAAATCATGAGTGAGTATAGACCTGTGCTGGGATATCCATGAAGCATATCACAGAGTGGTACTGGACGTCTAGGCTTGTGTCTGGTAACAGCTTACCAGGCTGTATGTGGTTCTGCTTCTTTCTCTCAGAATCATAATGATCAAGACATATCATAGAATCACAGAATCATGGAATAGTAAGGGTTGGAAGGGACCTTAAAGATCATCTAGTTCCAACCCCCCTGCCATGAGCAGGGACATCTTCCACCAGCCCAGGTTGCTCAGAGCTCCATCCAACCTGGCCTTGAACAGTTCAAATAAGGGGGCATCCACAGCTTCTCTGGGCAACCTGTCCCAGTGTCTCACCACCCTCATGGTGAAGAATTTCTTCCTAATATCTAATCTAAATCTGCCTTCTTTTAGTTTACAGCCATTCCCCCTTGACCTACCACTACACACCCTTGTGAAAAGTCCCTCTCCATATCAGGAGGCTTAAGCAGCACTTCAGCATCTGTGAGTCAAAGGTATTTTTGTAAAGCAGAAATTCAAGGGAAAGTACCAGCATTTTGCACAATGAACATCTACTCCTCATCAGAGTCTATTAGACTGTTTTTACACTGTGACGTGAAGAGGAGATTCAAGGACAAGGTTGGGAGCCTGCATCCTCCAGCCACGTTGGGGATGGTAAACTCAGCAGTAGGTTGTGATCAAAATACTGTGTTGTGTTTAAAAAGCACAAAGTTAACGCTGGTGGACTGGAAGGTTGTGCACTTGGGCCCAGGCTAAAGTAGGTCTCCCCTAGAGCCAGCTGGAGATTGGTCTGGATCTACATCTGAGAGTGTGGCTGCATTTAAAGGACAGGATTGGTGGCTTAGACCTCAGAAGGAGCTTGGGCTGGAACTAGCAGGATTCATACACGGACAGCACAAGCATATCCTGAAGTGCTGCTGGAGTACAAATAATACATCATAATAATTAATCAGTACAGACAACATTGAGAGAATTGTTTAAAATCATTGATATGTCATTCTGTGTTTTTCCCTTAGCTTAGGAATCAGCATGCGTGACAGCAAGCTCTCTTATTTTGATTTCCTGAGAGCAATTGATGATGGCAGAGCATCTAAATACCAACAGAGACAAAAGCAGGCTGTACCACCTGCAAGCTTTGCAGCACTCAGCTTAGAACAGACCCTAATTAACATAATAGTTGCATCATCTTATGATTTGTTGTACAAGGTAAGTTTCGTGTGGTTACCGCATCTTATTTAATGTCTGTTTTTTCCTGGCTGGGGACTAACCCAAAGGCTTCAAAACCTTTCTGCTATCAGTTGAGTGCTGCCACCAACCTTGGCCTATGTAGAAATAGCATCTTCTGACAACTGCAGACTTCTTCATTGAAGAGTTGCGTTCTGGAAACTCAACAAAACAAGCATATCAAATCAAGCCTAGAGGTTTTGTGAAGGTAAGGATTGGAAAGGAAAAAGTGAATAGCAAATTATCAGGACCTTCCTCTCTTCTCCAAACCCCTTTTCCTCCTCCAGTTGTCTGTAAATTGTGTCCCAAGCGTGTAAATATCCTGTGTCTTTCAAATAGCTTTGCTGAGTTTCCCAAGATGAGACTTATTATAAGTAGATATTATGTGCGACTACAGGCAGGCATTATGGTTTTATCAGGTGAAAGGATCGTGTAGGAACAGAGGACACAGACATGTAATCAGATGTGAGCACATTATAGCGGCTGCAGAAGTTAGCACCTCTCAGCGGCGCTCCGAGACGATCTGCATTTCTGCTCTTGGCCACTTCTGATTCTGACGCAGACAGATACGGTGCATTAGCTGTCGAGTAGCAAGTTTCCTGGTTTTCCCACCTGTAAAATGAGAACAATAAAAATAGCCACTTCTCTCTAGAATTTTGAAAACCCTGAATGAAAAAATGCTGTGTATTAAGTAGTCTGACTGTTGTGTCGGAGTCTGCTAAAATGCAGAGGCCTCTAGAGTAAATAATTCTTGATGCTGCAGCAAGATTGTTTTCAAACATGGGAAAGAATAATCAAAAAGACCTTGAGGGAAACATTGCTATCACAAAGTGCTGTAGAGCCATCTCACCTGCACCTGCAGTATCAGGTCCAGTTTAAGCTCATGGTTTTAGAGGCAGGCTTACGCCTGCAAAGATGGTCTCGCTACCCCGGTATCCCCAGCAGCCTGGTCCTCCCGCCTGCCTTGTGCCAAAACCAGTACTCCTCTTCCTGCCCAATGACGCGGGTCAGGGAGCTTCAAAATGACAAAAGCCCAATCAGTTGTGCGTGGCCGTGGGAGAGCCGCTGCCCGCACGAGGGAGGGGAAGGGAACAGTGGCTGCGAAGACCAAGGGGTGAGAAATTCCCTGCCATCAGTGGCTGCGTTTCTGAAATCTCAGTCTGTGGACTCTGTCCTGCAGCTAAAAATAAGACAGGCTTCCAGTGATCACTAGTGATGTCACTGGTGCAAGCACCCCAAAGAAATGTAGTACCATGGGAGATGCTGTTTCTTTACAGAAATCTGTTGTCACACCATTTGGAGACTCCTGTGACATTTGTAAACTTATTGGGGCCACGCTGCTGTTTTTGGCCAGGCAGACTAACTATTGAACAGACCACTGAAATGTTTATATAATCACTCTACATTTTTCATACTAAGGGGAAAAAAATCCTTCCTATGCTCTGCATTATTGAAATAAGAAATAGATAAATTCAGCAGCACAGGTTAGTGTTTGTTAAATTTTAACAGAAGGCAATATCTGTCCTCTCATCCCTGAGTGCCTCAGGAATGGAGAAGGTCACAGTTTTGTCTGCTGAGGGTATGATTTGAAAATGACTTTTGTCATGAACAAATCATCCCTTTAGCCTTTTAGGATACCACTTGGTGGTTAATATAACCTCAGGGATCAAGGGATTTTCTCCACAGAGAGTCAGACGTTCACCACACTATGGAAAAGTAGAACTTTTTCTCATTTCCGTTACATGAGAAAATAAGGAACTTATTAACTTTCTTCTGAGCCATTTTTTAAGTAATAGTTGCTGCCACCTATGTGATGGGGGACTCTAACGACATGAGCTTATATGAAAATGTTTTGTTAGAAAAAGGCAAATCTGAAAGCACGGTTCCTAGAGTCCAGCTAGTTGAACAAAAACCCCGTCACATCCCATCCACAACATATCTACAGCTGAATACAGACATTTGAAGTTTCACAGCAAATAACTGAAGAGTTCAGGTGGGTCCTCTCTGTCAGTATAATAATTTCCCGTGCATTTTCACCACACTTCGTACAATGCATACCAGATATTCAATGCTTTGCTTTTCCCGTGAGAGTTTCAGTATGTAAGCAGAGATCAAACTTGCAGATTAAGAAGTTACAGAATCCTCTTTAGTGTTCCACTGTCCTGTGGATATGGCACCATTTGCTTTACCAGTAGACATGGTTCACGCATACGAAATACACATTTTTAAGCCTAGTATTTAGAAAAATTGTAATGGTAAAACAAAAGTTGCTGTATTGCACCAATATGCTATAGTATTAGCAGACTAATAGGACTTTAACCTGAAGTTTTGAAAGGTGTAATGTTTATTTACATTTATGGAATCACTGATTTATATGTGCAGCATCCTAAAGAAGGGGCAGAATAACACCAAGGGACACAGTAAGTTACTAGCAGCCAGGCAGAATGAGACCAGATATGACTGACAGCTTCTCTAGACCTTGATATTTCTGCCACTGCTTTGAACTACTCTCTTGCATGCCTCCTGCTGCAACTGTGCTAAACCCAACCTGTTTCTCCTGGGAAACCCTTGGAAAATGCACACAAAGAATAGGCTGGGCTTTGTGCACAAGGGAGAAGAGAACTAGTAAGCCTTCAGGTTGAGCTGAAGCTAAGGAGGATGAAGGACTATCGAGTGCTTTACAGAGCAGAAAACAAACTTACCACATCAGGAATAATCATTTGGGGTTGGGAACAAGAGGCAAATTTAATGTGCTCAGGTGAGTTTAATTAAAAGTACTTTATTTAAGGCAGCTGTCAAATATTTTTGTTTGTTTCCTCTCTTATCTTAACCACTACCTTTTCTGGAATGCTTGGATACTTGAGATACTGCCTTTTTGCTTTTACTGCAGGTTGTTGTTTATTTCCATATTTATATTTACACGTGGCAGAGAAATACAGGCTATTTTTGGCTTATTTCAACAGTTGCATCTCACTTTTAAAAGAAAGGAAAGCTTCAAATTAAGTAAAGTTCTGAGAAATGTGCTTTGTTTCTTCATGCATAAAATACCTGCAAGTAAAAGGGTCTCAGGTATTTCCATGTGAACTGCTAAAAGGTTGCCGAAAAAGACTTTTCTTTTGGAATGTCTAGGTTTGCTGAAATAATTTGAATTCCTGCTTCTCAGGCATTTTCTCTATTAAGTAAAGAGGATACTGGAGTAATTAAAGCACTGGAATTTTGGCATGTACTTGACTGCTTCTGCTTTAAATTGTCAGACAAACAGCTCAGGCACCTTCTCAAGAACCTTAACCTTTGTGAGGACTTCACAGTAGACTGGGAAGTTTTACCTGAAAAACAGAAGCCAGCTCATAGAGGTAAGAAGAGCTACCAAGCTATAATACATTTTTTAAAAGATAAGATTTGATGTGTTCAACGTGAATGACTAACTAAGCATGCAAAATTCATGTATATTTCTGGTGAACTCCATGAAGTCCTTATCTCCTTACAAACGGCTCTAAAAGGTTGTCTTGTGCTCAGGTAGATTTAGGTCTGTACATGCGGCAAGCTGAAAGCATGACCACGGATACAGCCAGATTGCCCCAACGGGGCGACGTAGGATGTGGGATGTCCAAACATGCCCAATGATCCCCGACCTGTCTAGGTGGATTGGCGGGGTCTGAACAGAAAAGTGAGTGGAGTGGGAAGCCCACCAGGTCCCGGGTGCCAATCAGTAACAGCAGTGTAGGTGTAGCAGGAAGGTCAAATACAAAGATTAGTCAAGTACAGAGAAAATCCTGACTGCAGGCACAGGCAGAGTCTTCTGATGATCTGAATATGCATGTTGCGACAACTCAAGTTAGACTAGAATTGCTGTTTCTCTGTGGCAGAGATTTGTGTCCACAGTGCCTCGCTTGGCGTTGTTCACTTGGTGCAGACTGCGGCAACCAATCCTTCGGCTCTTTATCACATCCTTTTTATCAGTGCAGCAATCCTTACCCTGTTTGTGAATAACAGGAACATTAGCAAAAGATGTGAGTAAAAGAAGTCTTTGTCTTATTTTTATTTCAGACTCCTTCCCTATCCTCTGGCTTCTCCCTTCTTCGTCTGCCTTGTCCAGAGTGAAGCGGGCATAAGCAGACCTGAGGGTGCAGGAGTCCAGGTGACACTGCCTTACAGCTCATTTCTGAACTTGCCCAAGGATGTGAAAGCTGGTTACTAGCTGGATAAAAAGTAGTTACTAGCTGGACAAAAAGTAGTTCTTAAAAAAAAAAATAAATAAAAACAACCAAACTTGCATCTTATGTTCTGAGAAGTAAAGATGTTTAATTTTCAAAAGTATATGCTCAAAGCACAAATAAAATGAGAAAAATAATAATCCTCACCCAATGGAAAACCATATAAAAAGCCTACCACTTTATTGCCATGGCGATAATAGAATGTTGTGCAGAGCTATAGGGTGATTAAAGCTTGTGTCATAAAGCAGAAGCTGGAAAACCAGTGAGATCTGTCTCAGCCTCCCCGGGTCCCGAGTCAGTCTGTCAGGCTTCAAATAATCGCAGGGCTGGAGTGATTCACGAGAGGAGGATGAGGAGGGACCACAGGTTATGAGTGAAGGAGGACCCATAAACTGTTCCAAAGGCTTGTGATGTGCTAAAGGCTTTTGTAGCAGGTTAGAGACTTTATCTAAGCATGTCAGTTACCAACAGGCATAGCTTTACCAAAGTGCTTATTGAAAGTTTAGCTGTATTCAAAATTTTATAAGGTTGCTTAAATGTATTTTATTCTCTGTAAATTTCGCATTAATATTTATAGTAGTGCAACTGTTACTGTGTCCTTAGTGGTAGGACTACATTTAATTACAGATATTTAAAAAATAGTTGAGGATTTTTAAATATTTATATTTTCATCTTATTAAAATTAAAATGCAGTCTTAACAGAAATAATAGATTACATGGTTCTCAAGTGTAAAACAGTGGTATAAGTCAGAAAATGCTGCATTTCTCCCTTTCCTGCTTTTATGCTGATATAAATTCAGTAACTTTCAACTAAGTCATACTAGCACAAAGACCAATTGTAAGCAACATATCACAGTTGTATAATTATTTTCAGAACGTCTGTGTGCCATAATATTGACCTGCCAGCAAGCTTTCATGTTAACTTTCGAACAGGTAGCTGCTTTTGTTTGGGACTCTTCTGCTGTAACGTCCTCTCATCCTCCAAGTAGGTGCTAAGCCTGCTTAACAACTTGACAAGCTGCACACTCCCAGGATAAAACTCATGCAACGGTGTACGTTTGAACATGAAGTCTCTTTAGCAGTTAGTCATTCAAGACCCCGAATACTTTCTACCTCAACTTACCAAAAAAATAAGCTACCTCCACCTCTTGCAGGAGGTACTCGGCCCATGACAGGACTGGAGCCTGTACTGCTTTTTTCAATACTGAGCGTTCACCTTGAGCAGTTTTCTGTACTGTGTTAGGGGTAGCAGGGATAAATCCATCATTAAAATCCCAAATTAATCCACAAGGGAACGTTGTTGAAACGGCAAAACAAATACAAACCAGGTTGACTGTGCTGGTTCAGCTTCCAGATGCTCTCAGACCTCCTGTTTTCATTTTGGGTTCAACCCAAAATTTCCCACGCCTTTGCAATTTCATCCCACCCTGGGTTCACACGTATTCCTGGGCTCCTGTGCAGGTTCTGAGAAAAGGCTGGTTGTTAAATTATTCACTTCATCCAAACATGCTACAATTTTGGCCTGTAAAGTATGTATCTAAATTAATGAGGTATGCAACTCACTCAGGCATGTCAGGAAAACTGATCATTACACTATACAATTTGATCAGTGAAGTATATTAAAAAGTAACAAGTAAAGTATGCAGCTTGATCATTAAAGTATGGAAAATTTACTGAACTAGTGAAGTATGAGCCTGGGATGACTTTTGTCTCACATGGCACCTCATAAATAAGACCCACAACCACCAAGGCAAACATTCACAAACGCAAAAGCCATACAGGTTTAAGTTGTATTTTTTTCCTTAGAAAACAGCTGAATAAGGTGAGGTTAAACAAATCTTGCGGAAATTCTTTCTCAATGTTTTATGCGTCACGTGGACCTCTTGATGGCTTTGGCATACGTTGATGAGCTTTACATTCTGATTTACTCTCTCAAACACACACGACAATAGCTGTACATGAGCAGGATGCCCACTGAAACACAGCTTTGTAGAGCAGTAGGCCTATACTGTACAAAAACAGAATTCATGTAAAGTATTTTAAGCAACATGATTGCATCGTAATATTCAGATAAGAAAGAATCAAGGTTACAGCACCTAGCTTGGACGTTTCTAACCAACTGCAGAAGAGCTGAGGAAGGAGACAGAGAGGACATTGCCTTAGGTGGGATGCTAGTAGCCACCAGTGGACTTTCTGAGCATAGTTATAAAAATCCAGTCCCTGGAGCTGGGAATATGCTTCATGAGGTTTTCTTGACTAATCTGCCAGTCTTGTGATTAACAAGGCCTGAGTGGGGCTCTTCTGCATTAAAAGAAGTGGCTAATGCAGTCCAGCCTAACGAAAGCCACACTTGGGAAGCAGAGCCCTCCAAAAGAAAATGTACTTGCATGTCCTTCCCCACTGTGAGCTGTTTCATGTGTAGAAGGGGAGAAAAGTAAAGAACGTGTTAAAAGCAGCAGTTCGGGGTGTGCTGGTGAGGTCAAGGACAGCAAGGTGTCCACACAGCTGCACTGTAGTGGAGAGTATATGGGGAAAGGAGGGCTTATGATCAGGGCCAAATGATTTGTTGTTTAGCCTTTCTGGGGCCGAGGGTGCTGACTGATTTGCTGCGAGCTTAAGAACCCTTCACCTGTCCAGTCCAGTAGTGAGTAGGAAGAGAGCAGATCAGGTTAAGGAGATGACAGAAAGAAGGGACAGGTCATTGCTTGTGCCTGTTCAAGGTCAGGGACTGAGAGAAGAAGGGGTTTCCTGACACGTGTGTCTTGCAGTTGGCAAAGGGAATTACCAGAGGGAGTAGAAGCATATTCAGCAAAGCTTTTTTTATTTAAAAAAAAAAAAAAGTTATTTCATCTAAAATGATGACATTTGTAAATCAGATTGAATTACAGGGCTTCTTTGCAGAAAAATATGCAGAACATTTCAATATGGCATCAGGCATTTGATTTAGCTTTGTCCTGAACTTTCTGTTTCCACACTAAATTCTCCATTTTTATTTTTGTTTAGCTTCCTGCTCTGAGTTTCTCTGCAGTCTGTCTCATGCTGCTGAGTGCCTGCTGCACCAGCAGAGTGCATTTTGTTTTCAGCCAGTTCCTTCTAATCAACCTGCCTGCAAAACAGCAGGCTTGGTCGTTCATCCTTGGTGCTGCTCCTGCCAGAGAGAGCATCCTGCTTCTCCTTGGGCCGGTACCCATGACAGGATTCCCCCCGTACAGCAAGTTCACATCTCTTCTTGAAGCCTGGCACTGTGAGAACTCTACCTCCAGGTCCCAGGACCAAGGTCTGGGACTCGTTTCTGCTGTTCGCTAGTGAAAAGCATGGGTACATTGTCACTGTCTCCATCTTTGTTGGACATGTTGCTGGTGGAGAGTCTACAGAGCTAAAGCCACTTGCTCTCACATCACGTTGATCTCAGCAGTGGCTGCTACAACGCCTTCCTGCAAAATGCTAACAGAACAGCTTCCTTGTGATCTTGGAAGCTGTTCTAAAATCAACAGAGGGCAAACCAAAGCACTGACGCAGCTTACCAGCTCCATGAGGCCGTGCTGTGGCTCCCCAGACGCTGATTTGCCCACAAGTGATGAAATGCACAGAGTGCAATGCTGCAGCGTGTCTGCTGTAACCCCATCGTTTTGGAGCTCACAACCCCCACGCAACAGAGGAGTGACGTCTTTCCACAACCTGGCTTCCTCAATTCAGCAACGTTACTAACCCAGCCCTGGTGCACTGTGTCCAGGCATGGGGAGCTGAAGTTCATTTTGCTGCCATCATCTACCTGTGAAATCACAGCAGGGATGCGTAAGGACCCGCTCTACAGAGGCAGTGCTTTTCCCTGTATTGAGCGTCGGAGTTTTACAGGTTTATTCATTGCTCACTGTCCTCAGCTGCTGAACCTCTGGGTCCTGCTGTTCTGGGCCACTGATTTGATCAGACAACTGACTGTCATCCGTCATGACCCACTGCACCAGCGGCAGGCAGGAGCAGGCCTGATGATTGTGTCCCTGCCCTCCGCCAGCAGCACCACAGATTTTGTCTGCCCTCATGTAGGACAGCTGTGCTCCAGGGAAATACCCCTTCTGGGATATCTGCATTTTTGCATCTAATTTCCAGTATTACATCTGCTTCAGGCTGAAAAACGTTAAAGCTTTCCTTGCACCATGATCTCATTCCATGTTTCTGTTTGTCCGTAGCAAAAGTGGTTTGAAAATTCCGCTTCCTTGCCCCTGCTCTCCTGTACAGGCCCCCGCCGAGACCACAATATGAGAACTTCATTGGGCTGGGGTACCTGTTTCAGGATCTTTCCCCACTGACGAGCCCGCCCAAGCCATACCTCCCTTTGCTTCTCTGTCCTGAGTAAGGAAGCAAAGGTCCTAATGGAATTTTAAAATGACAAATTGTTCCTTGGGATGGAAGCCTTTCGCTCTATGTTTACTAAGAGTAGAGGAAAAGCAGAAAGTAGGGATAAAGTAGGGAAGGGTGTACTGCTGATGGGCTAGACACTGCTGGGGGGGTCAGAGGAGCAGGGAAGCCTCACTGGCTCCTGCTTCTTTACCCAGTTCTACCTAGGCTTAGTATTTCATAGTTATTTAATACAATAGTTATTTTAATTACATTTAGAGGAATGTGGCTTTATTCTAGGCAAGGCAGGGACTGGCATGTGGGCCACCTTTGACTCGCTGCCTGAAATAGTTTTGTTAGACCGTCAGATACCATTATCTATTCTAAACACTACCAAGAGTATTTTATCTTGCAGATGTGACCTCAAAACTTGAATCTGTCTGTTGCAAACAGTTGGTCAAAAGGAAAATGGTACATTACAGAATGACCCTCAAAGGAGTTTTCATCTTTTATTTATAATCAGGTTTATTATTGCAAGCTCCTGTTGCACACCACCTATCACATCCGCAGCAGGTATAAATCAGCGGTCAGGGTAATGGAGCTAGACTGATCACTGCCAGATGAGGATACAGCTCTGCTTGTAACCCAGGGGTAAAATACAAGCTTCTCCACAGTGCTGAGACTCCTAGAGCTCGAACAGGCTGGCTGGTGAATCGCTGGTTATCTGAACATGAGAAGAAAATGCATTTCCACCCCAGTCCACACTCAGGCAACTAACTCTGCTGCTTCCACACATCGTTAGGGAAGAGCATTTATGGAAAACAAGTTAAAGATATGTGTTGTTAGGGTAAAGGAGGGCCCATGGGCTAAGCACAGAAGCCTCTAAAACAGTGTTAACTGTCAAAAGGATGGTTACTTCTGGCAAAGGTCATTCTCACGCACAAAGAGGAAAATGCATCCTTTTTCAGGGGAAGACACAAGGGCCTTCCTGTGTAAGCTGTTTCCCAAGACCTTTGCTTTCCAAGCCTCCCCAGAAACGGAGGGAGGTCAGACTTGTGACAAGGCAGGGAACAAACAGGACCAGAGAAACTGTAATTTATTTTCTTTACTTTCTAATTAAGAATTTCTCTTAATAAAGAAACCTTCCAGAAACAGGAAGGAGCAGCAAGAACGGAGCTTTACTGAGCAGGTGTGGGTGGCGGAGCCTTCTTTTATTACTAATCAGCATAGTTATGGCATTTATAGAAAAGGACACGAGGCTGTGCACGGAACTTTCGAAAGAAGAAAAACACAGCCCTGCTTTGAACAGCAAGTGAGCTGCAAACAGTGGGCCATCAGAAAGGTCTCGTAATGATGTCCCTCCCCCTCGGTGAAGGTGGATTTACATGGTCCTCCCAAGGCGCGCTCAAATTCCGTTGGGAAGAGTGAGAAAGCCTGTGAAGAGCCGAGCAGGACAGTCAGGCAATCCGGACTTCACATCCGACGGCGGCAGCTGGCATGTGGCCACGGCGTGGGGCAGGTACGGCTCAGCGGCCGAGCGGTCGCCTGAGAGCTACGGAGCACGAGCAGGCTGCAGAGTCCCGGCCCCTGGATTCTGACGCGGTGGTGGGATGAGTGGAGCACATGGCAACAAATATCACAAAATCAGCTAAAAGAGAAGGAATTCCTTTTTCAGCCAACAAAAACTCTTCTGTAAGTGCTCTGTAAGCACTGCTGGGACATACGCTGCACAGCTCTGAGACAGCTTCATTCCTGTTGCTCCCGTCTGAGGTTAAAGTGAGACACAGCAAAGCTAAGAAATGTACCTAGGTTGTGTAGAAGTTTAATTTCAAATGGAGAAATGTCACTTAAATGTCCAAATGCCTAAGCCAGAGTCTGAAATTTTAGGCTCCAGCTCCATTATTTAAACTAAAGGTGATTATTTTAGCTGCAGATGATGGAGTCACAGATACCCACTGAATGTACTAACTGCATGTGGCAGAGGAACGCAATGCAGTAACTGAACAGAAAAGGTTTTCTAGTTTTCAGTCTGTGGTTTTCAAGAAGAATAAGTGATTTTTTTTTATTGGCTGTAACCATTTTAAGATCAAAGTGCATTAGGTCTTATGAAATAAACAAAAAGGTGTTGAAATTAAATAAATCAGAAAAGCTTGCACTTACAAAATATGTTTCTCTGGAAGGTTGCAGGGCACTAACACTTTCGCTAAGCCTTTGGCTTCATTAGAATAATTAAAAGCAGCGGTACTGTGCTTTTTAGTTGTGGTAATGGCAGGCAGGCAGAAGGTGCACCCTGCGCTCAGCCGTGCCTAGCAATCCTCATTTCCTGAGGCTTCTGTGTCTGCGTGCGCGATCCCGCTTCTCGCATTTCTCCGCTTAGTAATAATGCAGCTGTAATGCCTGTCCCACACGTATGCTTTGTGGTTAATATTGAAAAGTGTTATTTGCATCTGAAGAGAGGGGAGTCTTTTCTGATGAGGAGGCAGGTTTCTTGCAGTTCTGTAAGAAACATATTTTCTTTTCCATCCAGTTATAATGATCATGTGAGACGTGACAAGGAAACAGGAGCGCGGGACCAAAAGCCATCTGTTTCTTTTTTGCTATTTCATATTGCATGCAGTAAGAAGGTGGTAAAGCTTATATACTTAAACATGGGGGTATAAAATATGATAGTAACATTTAAAATGCTGTAAGAAATGTCTCTGAAGCAAAAACAGATTTTTTTTTTTGTTTTTCACAGGACCTCTTACAACAGCTATAGTAAAACTGGCTGCCACTTGTGTTTGTGAAAACTTTGCTTTCAAGATATTTTACATATTTAGTTTAGACAGTGCAGTGAGTGGAAAGTTGGCTTCCATTCCTGAAAATAAGTAGTTTCTTCTTCAAATTATGATACTACTTTTATTTTTATTATTATTATTATTATTATTATTATTATTATTATTATTATTATTATTCCACATTGTTCCATTCTTGAGACTAATTTTATAAGTAAAACTTGGTTTCATGTTAAACACTGAAGTTTACTGCTGATTCTGGAGGCAGAATGCAAATGTCGAATGGATTTCATTGATATTTAACTTTATGAAGTGTAGCCTTTTGCATGTACAGTTAGATTTTTGGTATTCTCAGGTATGTCCATGTCACAGCCTAGCAGTGCTTTACTCTGCAGTTTATCCCAACCGACTGTATGTTGTCCTTTGTATTTCTGCTTGCCGTATGACCTTCCACTGTATTTACTCAAAGTCTGGATTTCCACCCTGCAGAATGCATAATGGGGGCTTAGTCAGCAATGAGCTCCAGTGGTAGATTTTAGAAGCCGTACACCAGTATTAAATTTGAAAGCAACACACTGAAGAAAAAGGGGTTGTGCACATCTCGTGCTGGCATTAACACATTTGTACCCAACCCCTCCTCTGCTTTCCCCTTACACACTCTGTACCTTTGCAGCCTTCAACTGCATCATCTAGCTGCAGCATCTCTACTCTGGATGGCCAGATTAAAAAGTACCGCCGTAAATATACCTGGAACTTAAAAAGGAAAGGGAAATAATTTCCCTCTCTTTCATCTCAGGACTCAAGTGCCTTTTCAGTCAAAGAGATTTCCACTGCTTGCTAAAGACTATTCAGATGAGAAGAATATGTTTGGGATATTTGGGCTAGTTAGCGCTCACTTCCCTTTTTTCTGCATTAACAGAATAGCCCTCTTTGTAAGATCACCCAATTTTTTAGACCTTTGTAAAAGTTTAGGTCAGTCTTGGAATCCTGTGCTTTTGTTGGCCTGTCACCAGTTGGATCACGTTTATAGAGAGTCTATTTTTTCCCTTAACTACTTGCGTGGCCCCTTTTCTCTTTTGTGGCGCAAGCCAGAATCCCTGGAAGCAAGTTTTACTGCCTGCGGGATCTCGAAGGCCGCCTTCTCCACAGACATTTCTCTCTTTGACTGGCTGAATGCCACACTGCGATTTATAATTTATTCAATGGATCCATTACTGATTCTCTGTGTATGTTTTTTGTCTAGACTGAGGAAGGGCAAGAAGTCACTCCGCCTAAATCTTCTTGGGAGTTGTCAGAGAGAGGCATCCTCTCACAGATACGCGAAGTAGTGGCTGCTGGCTTTAAGGAAATTGCACAAGAGTTTAAAGACATTGACTCTCCAAAAGACAGGACAGTATCGAAAGAGGAGTTCTGGGATATATATAACCGACATTTTCGGTGGCTGACTGAAGAACAAGTAAGAAAACAACATTATTTTGCCTTGTTAATTTAAGTGCGCCACTGGGTAAATTCGATGTGGCTGGAGACATGTGTTTGCGTACTGTTGTGTATAGGCAAGTAGTTTAAAAATTTGGATGACGTGAAAATGTTTTAAGACTATCAGTCCAGGAACATTTGTTGCTGCATTTGTGGGAGATTATTTTTTTTCCTTATCTCTGGGTATGGTTATGAACTATAATAATCATAGGCTTTCTAACGCAAAGTCACAGAGATGCTATTGCTAATAGCGATGGTGTGAATTTAAAGCACAGTAGTTCTCCTCACTAGCTCTTTATCTGTATATTTGCTATTTTTAAAATTTCTTTTTTCAGTTTTAAGTTAATCCACTGCCAGTTGATGGCAGAAAAAAGCCTTCTCAGTACAGAATAAAAAGTACTTCCATGGGTAGCTAATGCAAATTCCTTTTTCTCAGTAGCTGTTTTGTCCTGCCCTCCCCGGACAAAGGAAGGGGCAAGCATTTGACATTTCCCGGCCATCTCTCAGCTACTTTTCCGGGTTAAAAATTCCCTCAGATTAGTATCAGCAGAGTTTATGTAACCTTGAATTTAGCTTGAGTGACTGAAGTCATGGCATGAATCTGGCAGTACAATCTGATTACCCCAGTGCTAATCTCGGGGAAACCTGAGCGGCCAGTCTTTCATAACATTCTGCTTCCGCTCAACTTAAAATGAAAAAAGCCATTTTTTTATCCTTGCTAATGCTGGTTGAGTGTGATTTTTCCTAGTCCAAAGGCTAGGTGAATAATAAAACAGAGGGAACCTTGACTGAACGACTTCAGATTTTACATAACAACACCCTAACCTTCATGCTCATGACTGCATCAATGCCATTTGGAAGCAAAAATGAATGGCGAGACACAGAGCTTCCGAACTCGTGTGCATGTCTGCATGTCAGAAAACTATGTTGGTGCTTTGCTCGTTGCAGATCTACCCTCTGATTTCTTGGCCCAGCATTTTTTGCTATCGACTGCAGACATGAGCTGGGCCTGCTTGTAATTCGAGCAGAGAGATTGCACAGTCCGCCATGTTACCAGGCGCCGGTATGCATGTGTCATGCTGCAGACGAAAGCACTGAAAAAACAAAAATATTTTCCACTCCCCCCATGAAAACAGCAGCAAAAACCCAAATGGCCTCTGTGGTCTATTGCTAGTAGCTGCACTTCTGGTGAGGTACCAAGTGCTGGATCTGAACCTGGAACCTCCACACCAGGTGAAAGCAAAAGCGAAAATTCGGTGACAGTCCTTCCCCACCCCTGAGAACTGCTGAGCAGAGGTGACTGGGTCGGTGAGCTCGCAGCCGGGCCCCGGCCACGGCAGGAGGACGCACACCTTCCTGAGCTGTGAAGAATCTCCTGGTTTTTCTCTTTTTTGGCAGCATTAAGGCAGGCATCTCCAGCTGAAGAGTCCTCCAGACTAGCTCCTGTCTACTTCACACTCGAGAAGAAGCGAAGGGACACAGGAGCTATTTTATACTTAAAAGAACCTCAGACAAGTGAAGAAAAAAAAAATCTTGATAGAAACTGTCATGCATAATAGCAACGAGAAGCAGGCCTGAGGAGCCTCATTTATATAAGCGACAGCCTCTGTGTGAGCGAGACTCTAGCCCTGTATTTCCAGAGATATTTTGATTTTGACAGGCCTCTCAAAGATATGCCTACGTGTATCTATATGAAGATGCCCCAGGAGGGCCTTCCAATCTGGGTACAGGGCTTGCCACTGCTAATCCAAACCCCTGCCGCTCTGGCTGTTGTCACTGCTCAGAGTTGTTACACAAGTATTACTAATAGTCGTAGTCTGGATGACTTCACAGAAAATGTCTTCTTTTACCCTTTTCTGGATGATGGCCACTTACTGCTTGCCATTAGCAAGGCGTAGCTGGAATCTGTATTGAGTAGTGGATGAAGAATTTCTTCCTGAAGTTTGGCTTCTTGGTCTTCTGAATTTCTGATACTGTGACTTTTTTTCTTAAAAGGCTAAGGACGGTAACACTCTGCAAGCAAGGTGTTGATTAGTGTCTTGCCAACTGACATCCCCCTTTTTATCACTGGCACTTTTCTCCTCTGCTTGAACGCCCTTGACTTGCTTGAACTATCTGCAGTCGCCCCAAATGGCCTAAACTTTGTTGGGTGTGGAAGTATTTTCTAACTGTAGCTAACCCAGCTCATCAGGGTATTGTTCTATTTAATTGAAGTCTGTCATACACTTTGAGATCCCTGTATGAAGTGTGAAGTATAATCACAAGCGCAAAATAGAATTGTTTGTAATTCATAATGTGGTAGCAGCCAGGCCAATGGGGAAAGTTGAAAGAAAATTCAAAATGTATCCTTTGCCCTTTGAAGTTTGACTGCAACTTGGCACATGCATCAAAGTGGTGACTGGTTTCCTTTAGGGTTTACATCTCTGCCGAAAAAGATCAAATCAAAAGCAATCTGAGGTTCCCAATTAGATTTATATAAAAAATCAATAATGAAGACCCTAAAAAGGCATACTGATGGCTCTTGAAACACTCACAAAATGGGTGCAGCTCATGTAAGGGCAGGCTGTGATAATCCTTGCTTTGATTAGTAGCTTATATCATGAGTAGTCCCATTTAATTCAGTGCAGCTACTTACTGAACAAAGTGCCATTCAGCAGGAAAGCAGCCCAGCTCATGCTTACGATTCCATACGTAGCCCAGAGGGTGGGCTACCTGCCCTGTGTCAGGCCAAGCAGCCACACTGATCTCCACGGGCAGCAGAAGCAAGGGTATCAGCAGCTGCACCCCAGGCCTTCTGCGGGCTGGCTGTACTGTAGAGGAAGGGTTCCTGGCCGTACGTCGTAACTATATGTGATTCTAAAGGCTGTAAAGATTTCCTGCTATGTTCTTTTGTGCTGGTTCATTTTTACCCTCGGGGTGAAATAATTTGTTGATGCAAATACAATAACTGAGGAACCTTAATGGCCTCCTGAGATGGTGGTATAACTTAGGTGCACCTGATAGCACGAGAAATTCGCCTCAATGGTACTTAGCCAGGATACAGGTGCACCATGTATTTGATTTACATCTCATGTTAAAGCGTTACTCTTCTATACTGCAGCTCAATCACTGTGTCTAATCACAGGGTTTAGTAGTTTAAATGGCACACTAAGGGCCCAACTCAATTAAAAAATGTCCTGCAGAAATCTTTTTTTCATTGTTTTCCCAGCCTTGTGCAGGCTTCTGCAGAGAAGCTGTGATTTTTTTTTAATAAGACGGGCCCTAGGATTCCTGCTATTCCAAGGCATCCTCTCCTTTCTTTCTGATACATTTTATCGTAAGTTTAGTACATAAGGGGATACTGTTGTTGTAAAACTATGATTTACAAAAGTCATCTTTTGCTTCTTCATTAGTTTGAAAAATCTTTGGAACACAGTAGATGTCAGCAGCGGTGGATGGTTGCAGCATCAGGACTGCTTGAAGAAGTTCAGCTCAGAACGTGTAACGATGCCATCAAGCACTCCCAGTGCTACGGGTTCTGCAGCTTCTACCAAGCCAGCTACCTGTGCCGTGCGGAACCCACGTGTGTCATCTCAGCCTGAACGTCCCAAGACAGCATCTGCTCTAGCAGGACAGAAGAGCGTAAGTGTGATTGTTTTATGAACTGTCTGTATTTTCATTTCAGATAGTAACTCCATAAAAGTCAAAGGATATCTGTCAATTTATACCAATAGCATTCCCTGTTGTTACCATACACATACAGAGAAGAGCTGTAGGGCAAATAAAATTTATGTGTTTAAGCACAATCAGATTTCTAAGAACAAAGAAAACTCCCCAAATTACAAAGGCCAATAGCTGCAAAAGCAGCATAAGAAAAATACAGACTGCTTATCTGTGGTCATCTGCCAAAGCTAGCATTGATTGCATGGAAATGTGTGTGAGGCCTCAGCAAGTCTTCACCAGTGAGACCCTCAAGAGAGCACTGGGAAGTCTCACTAAATATGAGATTATACGTTGGATCTAGAAGCATAAATACCGCTTGTGCAGGTATCACACAGTGGTAGGCTGAGGCGTTGCTTCTAGCTCACCCACAGCTCTGCTAAGGCGGCGATCAAAAAGGTGCTGAGCACCAGGACCCTCTCACGTTACTCCTCCCGTGGCTCCGCGCAGGACCACTGCAGAACTGACTCCTCCCAGTAACACATCAAAGCAATGTAATGTCGCAGTTCAGTGGCTTTGCACTGGTTTGTGTTGGTGTAAGATAGTACTGCATTGCTTCTTTTGAACACGGTATCTGTTGTTTAGTAAGAAACAGTTTGGAGAAACTATAAATAATTTACAGATTAAGCCAAATTAAGATAAAATGCTCAAGTCCTATTAAATGAATAGTGTCATTTTGACACCAATAAGGTTCTCAGATTTTTAGCTACAGTTTTGTAGACCAAATTCAAATCAGACTTAGAAGTGGCTCAAATCTCAAGTCTGTAAGACCAGAAACTGGATTTGTCCTCTGGTGGTTTGTCTACACAACCAGTAAAACTTGACAGAAAAAAAAATACCATTATCGCTTGCTTTTAGATACCAGCATCCAGTCTTCCTCAGACAACAACAATTTGTTCTGCACCTGTCCTTAGCTGTGAAACAATGCAAAATAAGATCAGAAAGAACATCCGATGCTCCTGGAGAGGCATACTGAAAGCATGCAAAGAGAAGGATGCCAGCAAGCTAGGAGAAATCCCAGTGTCAGACTTCCTAGGTATGTTACCATCTGAGAAGCGGTTTATTCACTCTCAGACACATTCTGTTTTCTCTCTGGTGTCCCTGCCGTAGGAACACGTGGCCTATAGTAATGGTCATCCACTGCATGATTGCTCCAGGTACCACCCTGCTGGTGCAGAGCAGAATAGCTTACAGCAGCCTTGGGCGCGATACAGTCACATCCCTGTTCAGAATCAGCTGCTCCGTGGACAAGGAGCGTGTGGCTTTGCTTCTGGGTGCTTATGGCACGTGTACAAGTTTCTCGTCGCCTTCCCAGTACACTACACTTTCCGTGCCTGGAGACAGCTGAGTAAATAGATTCACCAGTCTTTCCTTGTGTGTGCTTCTGGTTGTGCTGGTCTTGACGGCTGAGCACCTGCTGATTTGAAAGGACCCTCGATTTACTCTTCAGATGGCTGGGCTCTGCTGCTTTGCTGTTGTGTTGTCTCTGAGAGAGAGGATTTTCTGTGCCTTTGTTAGGGCATCTGCGTGTGTGATAAGACAGTGCGCACCTGTAGAATCAAATGTAAAGTCCTGGCTATAAGAAAGAGTTAGCTTATCAGATCTTTTATCTCAGTTAATGTCAAGGAGTACTTATTGTGCATTTAAAACAAAAATAACAGGTTATCAGTCCCCTGAAGCCCCATAAAATGTGAACTGCCACCCCCTAAGTGCAGGCATACGCACATACCTGCGTATAGCGAGGTCTGCCTAACACACTTGTGCAGCAGCCACTGCAGCTGGTGGCCTGCCAACATCTCCCTGGTAAAACTCGTGCATACAGGGTGACGACTGGCTATTTTTAAGAATGATGCAATGAATACTCTTTCTTTGCATTTCAGATATAGCAGAGAAGTTCAATTTGGATTTAAGTGAAGGGGAAATTAACCAAATAACAACAGAATATGATTTAAAGAAAAATGGAAGATTTGCATACTACGACTTCCTTCAGAGTTTTATCTTGTTGTTAAAACCACAGGAAAGCTCACTGCTACAGAGGGTGCTTATACAGAAACCACAAAAGCCGGTATGTACAAAGCTTATAAAAATCAAAGTGACAATTTTTTTTCAGTTTCTGCTGTATTGACAGAATATTTCATGGCCTGTTGCTATAGTCACTTTATGCAGGAACTTTCCTTTCTCATTTAATCCCATGATACTAGATGCCCAGTATTCATTTGGTATCTCCTTCAGTTGGAGAATTAAAATCCTTGGGGTCATGCTCTGTGTATCCAGGTTATATGGTAAACTGGCCAAATTTGCTCAAATTTGGATAATAATTTCACATAGAAAACACAGGAGCTTTTGTGGCACTAAACAAAAATAAAGCTAGAAATAAAAAGTGCATGGGGTGTGTCCTAGGACAGCCCCAAGTAGAGATCTTGCCAGCAAGCTGTGCCTCTGCTCCACACCGAGAACTGCAAGAAAATCCCAGGGGAATCTCTGACTTGCACTGCTGTTAATGGTCACTAAAAACATCTAGTAGCCAGGCCTGGTGAGCACACACTGTGCCCTTGCAGCTCGCCCTGGCACACATACCGGCTCTGCAAGCTGCCACGAAGAGGCAAAAGAGTCCCAGCAAGGCAGCTACACACCGGCTGTTCCCCTCTGCCCGCAGTACCGCTCTAGGGCAGAAAAGATCAGAAGAGACACAGAAATCTGGCTCTCGAGGCTCAGAAAGGAAGGCATCAGTAATAGCATCCCAATCAAGTTATGGAGTAGGAACAGTGCCAGATTCCAAATCTGCTCATTCAGTGAGCCTGCTACATTTTTAGGCTGTTTCTGACTGTGCCTAATTAGTTTAGATATGGTTAGTTGCAGCATTTTATAGAGAAATTACATTACCAAACTGTTTTCAGATGTGGAATGAACAGATTGCTACCAAGGTATGAAGAGAGTATCACTAGGATTTATCAAGTATTCACTAACAGAAGGGAGAGTAAGGTAAAACCATTAAATTTTGCATCAAAGAACATCATTATCTTACATAAGGTTTATTTTTATTCTTTTTGTTACACAAATTTGAGGCTGTAAAATTCCATCCCAGTATTCTGGAGTGGGTGGGCCCCTCAATACAAGAAGGACATTGAGGGGCTGGAGCGTGTCCAGAGAAGGGCAGTGAGGCCGGTGAGGGGTCTGGAGAACAAGTCTGGTGAGGAGCGGCTGAGGGAGCTGGGGCTGTTTAGTCTGGAGAAGAGGAGGCTGAGGGGGGACCTCATTGCTCGCTACAACTACCTGACAGGAGGGTGTAGTGAGGTGGGTGTTGGTCTCTTCTCCCAGGTAACTAGCGATGAGAGGCAGTGGCCTCAAGTTGCACCAGGGGAGGTTTAGATTGGATATTAGGAAAAATTTCTGTACTGACAGAGTGATCAGGCATTGGAAGAGGTTGCCCAGAGAGGTGGTGGAGTCACCTTCCCTGGAGGTGTTCAGAAAATATGTAGATGTGGTACTTCAGGACATGTTTTAGTAGGCAGGGGGGTGTTGGGTTGACAGTTGGACTCGATCTTAGAGGTCTTTTCCAACCTATGATGAAGCAGTAACTTTTAAGTCCCTATGTAGGTATCCCAAATAACTTTTATTTAATTTATTCTGTTCAGAAGACATAACAAAGGTCTCAGTCTGTGGTCTAAGCACCTTTATATAATGTAATACTCAGAGTGAAATTTCTTCATAGATTGCTTGGTCCATTCCACCTAGTAAGTGTACAGATACACGGCAAAAGGAATCATTAAAAAACAGCTTTTCTTTTGTGGCAGGCACAATGCCCTCTCTTTCTCAAAAGCCTGAATCAATGGCTTAGGGCTTCATGGAAGCATCCAGGCTTTAAATGTGAAAACAACTAAAGTTGAAGTCATCCTGAACTGTCCTTTCCCTCCCTTCAGCCTACAGTGGTACTCACTGCTTTGGTTTGGAAACTGCATTATTCATGTACCCACTCATTCCTCTGTCAGAGGAATACCCCAAGAGCACAGAAAGACAGTGCAGCTGCCCCCCCCGGCCTCTTCCAACACATATAGGTGCAGCATGGCCTCTGTGTCCACGTAGCAGGTGTATAAAGTCAACCATGCATTTCCTTCACAAGGAGATGCTGGTAGAGACTCCAGTGACATGCACAACTGGCACCCAGTTACAGTAATAAATACCAGGACAGCACAGGGTGAAGCTTACTTTTTTTTTTTATATAAAAAAAATAGTAAAGCAGATCCCGAGTCTGCAGGTGGATTGGGGCTTGGTGACTTTTCCCAAAGTCCCTTACTCATCACTCCAGTGTTAAAGCTTTGTACAAGTTGAATTAATTTTGCCTTAATGAATAGTTCTGCAGTTCATGTGTTCAGGGTACACCAGTATAACAATCTTAGCCTAAAACAACAGGCCACACTATGTTCCAAGGAAAATTAACCCTATGGTCCACCCATGAAAGCACAGAAAGGTTCGAAAACTGGTTACAAAGCATTTTATTTACTGGGAAAAGTATACAGTAGGGTTTTGGTTTTGCTGAAATACCATACTACTCCCACAGGCGCCTTATGCGTTTGGTCACTTTAAAGCAAAAATTTCACTCTGAAAAATAAACACTGCAGAGAATTAAAAATGTCTGAAAGAGGGAGTTGAAACAAGGCAAGCATAATACATGTGAAAACACCGAGATCTGAGCAGACGTAACACTGGCTTCAGCATCAGTTTCAAATAATATAAAGTTAGGGCTTTGACAGCGATTAAGTAAATATACCATCTGCACTTCCCAAGAATATCAAAATGTTATAGGTTAAAATAATCTTGTGTAAACAGTATCTTGCAAGGATTTGTAAACAAGTATTCAGCAGCCAGTCGCAGATTAAGGCAGTGTTACAGCCTGACATCTTTTCATTCTGCGTGATAGTTCTGCCCAGTTCTGTTCATGGTGCTCTGAGTAAACGCGAGTCATTCTCACCCAACTTTCTCAGCTGAGTCCTGGACCACAAACCACGGCGTTCTTCAGGGCAATGTTGAGAATTCAGCCCCAGATCCTGCACTGCTGGAGACCAATGAAGCGAACGTTTAAATCCTATGATGAAAGTCATACTGGACTGTTAAATATTGCAGATTTCAGACAAGTAAGTTGCATTTAGCAAGCAATAATCAGAAAATTACAGTTGCCTAATCTAAGCTTCCCAATTGAAAATTTTCTAAGAAATGGTACTGAACTAGAGCATATAAACTCCTCCTGGCTCCTCTCTGGGACTTCAGCTCTGAACATTACTCACAGTAATCTTTCCCCACATGTGATTATACTTCCTTGAGGTCTAAAGTCTTGGTGGGTCCTGAATAGATAAAACAGAGAAAAAGCTTAGTCCCCATACAAGGTTTAAAAGCAAGATCTTTCACATGTGGAAGGGAACAGCAGCGTACCTGCTGGTAGGTCTCCCTACAGGCATCGCTACAGCTGCAGGACTCTTCAGGGTGGTCCCTTCTAAATGTAGAACAGGCTGAAGGTATCCCCATCTGAGAGGCCTTGTTTCTGGTTTCTATTTGCTCTTCTGTGTGCAGCATAATTTCATACTAGGCAAGGGATTTGTACCCCTCTGCACATATGTAGGCAGCTCGTGTCACCTCAAACAGGAAATACACACCTGTGCTTTGTGGATATCAGCAATTCTTCATCTAGATCCATGGGGAGTTTGATTTTGCTTAGCTTTACTGATTTCAAAATCTTTGACTTTGTTTTAACTAGGAATAATAATGAGCCTATTATGGAGTGATTCTGAATATTTACTATGCAATTGCAGGAAAAAAAAAAATAGAGAGGGGCCCTGAAGCCACTTAATGCTGCATGCATTAGCACACCCTTGGTATCGCTGCCACTTCAAAGAACTGATCAGCTAGCAGGCAGGATGCTCGATCGCAGTAAGCAGGTGCTTGGCTGCAATCAGCAAGGACCTGGTGCACTTCTGACGCTCCCCTTCCCCTGGAGCTGCACAAAGCCGGCTTGCTGCCTGGTAGATATAAACCTGTTCGATTATACCAGTCACAGAAATGCTCCTTTAAATCTTTACTTATTTAGGAGCGGTGGGAATGCGATACGTTCTGGCACTGACACACAGCTGAAGCCCAAGTCCCTGCCCGCTCCTCTGCGAAGGCTGAGGAGCAAGATGTATCAATGTGGCCGTATGGACTTCACACCTGAGGCTCCTTTCATCTGTCACTGCAGCTTTCTGACTGCCTGGGCACTGCCTCGGCAGACCAGGCTCAGGGGAGAAGGAGTGACGATCAGGCTCCTTCACGTTTGATTTTAATTTGTCATGTTCCTCTAGGACATGTGATGATTACCAATTCTAGTTAAAGCAATGTCAATAACTTTCAGATCAAGCTTCCTAACATGATATAAGCTAACCAAAGAAAACCCCAACAAACCCACAACCAAAAAAAACAAAACTTTGTGGATCTAGATGAAGATGTGATCCCCGATTCCAGAATCCTACTACAAATGTGTTAATCTGCTGTTTGACAAGATATCAAGTCATTTGTGGAGGTACAGATGCCTTTATCTCCTAGGTAACTTCATTTACTGAAATGAGGAAAGCAGCTCGCTGCTAGCTTCAGTAATGCTGCTCTTCACGGCTCTACTATCTGCAAGGGGTCATCAGCAATTTCAGATGCTGAGCTGTTAAGAAGGAAAGGACTAGACTAACCTGAGTTTGCCGGAGGAACGATGACAACTGGCGTAACGCACAAGGACACACTGGTCACTTTCAGGGTTTAAATTCCTGAGTGCATCTAAAACCAGAAATAATCCTCAGAAATTAATGCATTCTTTTCTTTTATGTGCACTAAGAACATTTAAAACTGTTGAAGTGATGAGTAACACACTGGGTGAGATATTTGAAAGATGCAGGTATCTAACCTGGCTTTTAGCACCAGGTGAACCAGATGCATCCTGTCCAAGTTGGGTTCTCCCTGCAGTGTTAGGGAGGGATGCTTACAGGCTGCGTGCTTGTCCCGCGGAAATCAAAAGCAATGAGCGCATCACGGGCATTGTTATCTACATACGGGTTCGCACAGTTTGAGTGACTGGGTTATTCCTTCTGTTCCTCTGGATGCAAAGGCTGCAGATCGCCCAAGGAGGATAGAAAGGAAGATACTCCACCTCTATATATCACCTCCAGACAGCAGTGAAAGCCTTTGAAATGCGTACTTTTTGTAAATTAGCTTCTGCGCACATGGGTGCTACCCATTTCCCAAAGCTCCTTCAGGCAAGCTCTAGCTGGGCTAGTGGACAAAACCCCTGCCTGTGCGGGTTTGCAGATCTGCATCCCATTGGCATGGGAAGAGTAAGGGATAATAAAGGAAGGCTGGATTTTCTAATATTCTGAGAAACCCAAGACAGAGTGGAGCTGAATCCTCAAGTTATTTTGTAAGGAAATTTCAGCAAGATAAACTAATGTTTTTACTCCTTGCTCACCCAAAGCACTGGATAAACTTTAAAGTTGTCTCTGTCTTTTGTAGGTTCTTCATGAGTACAGCATCAACCTAACTGAAGAGGAGTTATTCAGCATTTTGGAATACCATGATAAAACTCTGTCTTCAAAAATATCCTATAATGATTTTCTCCGGGCATTCATACAGTAGGATTTGGTCAAATGCAAGAAACTGTAGATAAAGACAGTGACTGACTTATAATTTCAAATTTCAAACTAATAAATTAATAGAGTATGGCTTTTTTGTGTCTATTCATTAGAAAACTCAAAATACTTTATAATTCTGACATTGGTCCTGTGTTGTGGATTAAATCTACATGGTGAAGGAATTAATTTTGCATAATCCATTTATCAAAAAAAGAAAGAGACAACAATTAGCATTGTCAAAATAATGCTTCCTAAGACATCTCCAAAAGAAATTCATTTAAGGAAATTCTTTTTTCAATTTTACGCATTTTATTAATGACATATTCTTACCTTCAGTAAAAAGGTTTATAAGAAAACCTATTGAATTTCCTCAATTGTCATTTTCCAAATGTATTAGTTTAATGTTAGCCTTCATTATTCAAAGAAATCATCCTGTTTCTCCGTGTGTCCTTTTCCTCTACTTGCAGTGCCATATGTGTATTGTCAAAGACATTTTAATATGGACCAGCCACTGAAATTGGAGCAGATGCCGACTGTGTGTGGACACCAAACCTTTCTCTGTGTAAACTGTTTTTCTACATCCTTCAGCACAGTTTAGCAAAGCTTACCAATAAGCATTGGCTTCTCAACTGCAGAGGTATATTCCCATTGTTAGCTGTGAGGTTTATTTTAACAATACTATATATACACTTCTACAATAAACAGTCAATTGCAAGTAAAACCTCTGGTTAGATTTCCCACTTCTAAAAAGAATCTGTTTGAATATCTCGTGAGGTTCTTGGATCTCATCAAGGAAATTAAAAGATAATTGTCTGACTGTTGAACTCTTGTGATAATTAAAGGATAATATGATCATCAGAGCCTGCTTCCTGGCATTATATCAACAATTAAACACTTACCTGCTTTGAAGACTTGTTAGATAAATATTGCACTGTCTGCTTCCGGATCTAGTTTTCAGCAGTACACTGCAGAGCCCGGTCCTCATCACCTGAGCTGATTTGGTATCTTTCTTTCTCCCGAGTAACATCTAAACATAAATCAACAAAAATCAATAAAACAAAAAAAAGAGCAAGCTATGGGTGTACAAACACACACGCGCATGCACACACACACGTCTCGGGGAAGTCTTTGAAACGCGAGGGGAACGCAGTCCTGGTTTTCTCATTTTTTCTAGTGAAGATGTGAACTTTTGAAAGTCTGAAAGATTCTGAAAGATTTTCAATGCCGAACACTAATGCATGTTTTCTAGGAAAATGTTCCTCTGCATCTGGAGCTTTTCAGGAGATATTTTGAAGGTCTTGAGTAAAAAGCATTGAGAGGTTTCAGGTGGGATGTTCTGTATTGTTTCTCTTTTAGCTTCTAAGATTTGTGTAATTTGTACTCTTACTATAAAACAAACACATTTGGAATTGGAGATATCTGAAATAGTAAAATTTAAAATGCTTGCTAGACTTTTTTCCAAAACCAATGGCTATCTGTAAGTGTCTGAAATTGCTGCTTAGGTATTCAATCAACAGAGGAGACAAATCACCGTTATTTAAGGATCTTCTCCCATACTATATCAATACAAAAATTCCTAGTTCTTTTAATAGAAAACAGTGGGGTTTAAGAACGCATGCACATAGATCAGCAGGCAGCTAAAATGGCTGGTCCTTGTTCGGCTGCCGGAAGGCAGGCGTGAGCTGGCTTTCCCCACCCGGCCGGCCCCGCAGCGATGTCTCCAGGGTCCGGGGCATCTCCAACGGCAGTCGGTAACTGTGCTTCGGCAGCTGGGCTGAGCCCAGTTTAGCCCCACCTAAGATCCAGTTCGTCTATTTTGGTTTAATTTCATCCCTGTAACTGGTGTGAAGCCTCAGACTGCCCTGTTCCTTAATGCCGACTTCTCTCCTCCTCCCAGATCAGGTGCAACATGCCAGATTTAATTGTTATTATTTTGTACAGCTCATGCACTGAATTAATCATTCATATTCATTAAAGAAATATTTGTGTTGTAATCTTAGGTATTCCAAAATATCAATTATGACATTAATTATTTTTAAAATAGTGGATTTCACTGTACAGATCTAACCAAGGAGAAAAAAATAACTACTTCAGTGATTATTGGGTACTGTTGTTCACGTTTGGTTTTCTTTTCAGAATCTCCTATACCTCCTGTGTGATAATTGGGTCCAATTTTATACTAAATACAGTAAGACTTCCATCCCCTCGCTGCTTTCTGGCGCGGCTGCCTTGCTTCACGCAGGGGTGCAGGAGCGGCGTGCCTTGCTCCGCTGTTTCCAAGCCCCCCCACCTCCAGGAGAGGCGATGCGGTGAGGGGATGGACGTCTCCGGGCTTCCCGACACATCCTGCCAGAGGATTTTTCATTAGTTCGACTGGCAGGAGTATCAAACCCAACAACTCAAGGGATTAAAGAACAATCTTTTCACTGTACAAACAAATCAAATCCTGCTGGTTTTTTTAGTGAGTTCTGGAAGGCGGGGATGGCACTTACCAACTATTTATCCAACCTCAAAAAACACCCAAGCAAACTGAATTTCAACTACCAGCATTTTGAAATAACCAAGGTAATTTTTCATATTAAAATTGCAAACTGCTGGATGGATAAGCTTTGTAATAGAAGATGGCTTTTTTTTTCTTGCAGCCTCTCCCCCTTAACCAAGGGTCAGCCACCCAGCCAGGAGGGTCTGGCATCTCCAGTGTTCCCACTGTGGGGCAGAGAACGTCAGTGGCATTCAGCATCACCCCAGGGTACTGCCAATCGTAAGTGCTGTGGCAAAGCAGAGGTGGTTACAGAAATAAAAACATCCATGCAAATCTCAGAAATTCCATTTCCAAGCGGGGGACAGCGATCCCGTGTCTGCTCCGACAGGATGGCCGCTTGCTCCGCCGTCCCCGTGGGCAGCAGCACCAGCCCCTGGGCTGCAGCGCAGGGCGGGAGGTGAGGAACGCAACTCCTCGGAGGGGTTCTGGCAGCATCTGCGGCCACCGACACGGGCAGCAGGCGATGGCCTCCTCCCTGCCCTGCAGACCATCCAGCCGCAGGGAGCCACGGCCAGCTGCTCCCTCCAGATGCACCTCTCCGGGCTCAGCAGAGAACAGCTCCTCACTCCCTCGCCGAGGGTCCTGCCACGGGCGATGGGAAGCGAGGGGCTGGCCCTCACACGCAGGAGCTGGGACATGGCCTCCTGGCTGCAGCCCAGCCCTTGCACTTGGCTGTGCAGCAGGTAGCCATCAAGCCCCTGACTGGGCCAACACAATTAACACCATCAGGCACCCTGCGGGGCATGAAGGGAGGCCAAGTACCCCCCCATAATCGGGGAGATGTCTGCCTTCAGCAGCCTCTCAAGCAAAGCCTGGAGAGCAGCTGACAGAGATCCCCGGGGACAGACAGAGCTGCAGACAACAACCTGCTCCCAGCAGGAGCATTGCCAGGTCCCTCCACCCAGCCTCAGCCTTTCCCTGCTGCTCTGCCCCCAAAACCGGCAGCCCCTGGGACTCCTTACGTGCCTCTCCTGGGCTGGAGACAAAAGGCTTGCTAAGTCTAGAGGAAAGCGGGTCTTTCAGCAGTGCTTTCACACCGTTAGAAGTTTCAGTTCCTTCACTCCAGAGCAGAACAAGCTCATCGACGGAGACTGAAGAAGTCACTAACAAGTCTGCTATGGCTGCACAAGAGCCCCACATCACTGCCATGTCACCAACCCACCCATCTAAACCCTCTTGCTTCTCCACCTCCATGTCCAAGTTTCACTCCTTGCTGCATTCCTCAGCAAGACATCTGCTCACACGTGGCACCTCCAGCTCACCACTGCCAAACGGTGTACTTTGTTCAGAAAACACTTTTACAGTAAGAAAACACCACAAAGAAATACTGGCCACCAGCATATGGAGAAGCCCCCCCAGAACCACAGCCTGCCCAGAGAGACCAGGTCACCACTATGATGACCCTATACCAGCCAAGCTTCATAGGGCTTCCAAGGCAATTAAAATACAATCTAAATATCCCTTACCACACAGAAGGTGAGTTTCATGTAGCAGCAGACTACAGCAGAAAAGCCAGTGTACGTCCCCAGATTTTCTTCCTGCTCTGTCTTTCCTCCAAGGTTTTTCTCCCTTGGAAGCCGCTGTAAATACTGACACTCAGCAGCACCACGTGCTGCTCATTAGCTCATCCTCAAGCCCACCTGAGCTACCTGGGCTCCTCAAAGCCCCTGTGCTGAGGGCAGCTGCTGCCCTTGCCAGGTAGTGGGGGCTGGCTTGTGGGAGGGGGCAGCTCCAGAAGAGCCCCTTTGGAGCGGGGTGGAAAGGCTAAGGCACAAAAGCTCTTTGCCTGAAGCGTGAAGAAGCAGGAGGTGAGAAATGAAAGATGGGAATTAGTCAGAGGAGGGAAGGAAGCAGAGGTTTGTAGACTCAGCACCAGCCATTTCTATCCTAGGGCCTGGTGTGGAGCCCGCGAGAGCAGAAATAGAGCCTCTCTGTGCTCAAAGGATGGAGAAGTAGGGAAGGGCAGAGGGAGGACTGAGGCTAGGCAAAGGAACAGAAGATGCAGGGGAGAAGGAAGAGATTCATATGGGCCATCTTCTACACCAGCAACTGGCATAAAGCCTGCAAGGCTAGAAATAGAGCATGCTTTGGAAAAAAAAATTAAACTTCTTCAGCATGGAGTCATTTCATTTGTTTGATTAAGGCATTACTGTGTGAAGTACCTATATCTCTGTGCAATTACTGTTTTTATCTGGATGATATGCAGCAGGTCATGAGCAGTAAGGGATGCTCCAAACATAGGAAAATGAAAATCAGATTTAAAAAAAAAAATCCATTTTCTACAAAATAAATTTCTTCTGGTTTTGAGTTTTTCTGTGCTAAAGGCTGTCATGCAATGGAAAGAGCATTATTATGCCGTGAAAAGAGTCATAAAAAGAATTTTGTATTATATCAATACTTAAAATATGCAAATATGATAGCTTCACAACGCCCCAAAATTATGCTTGGCACGAATTCTTAGCAACAATACAAATATCATCATCCTCAAATAAGCAGGTATAACATGCTGCTCAAATAGCTGTAAAAACAACCTCATCACTGCTCTGGGAGCATCCAGATTTCATCTTTGATGCAAGCAGGCTTGAAGTAGAAAAGGGAAGAAAGTTGTCTTAACCGTCAGGGTGCATTTGGCTGAGCCTTCGTGGAGCAACCGCATATTTAACGCGGAAAGGAGACCTGCTGGTGCCTGTTTACAGAGCAGCGGTGGTTGTAAAGCCCCAGTTCTGGTACTGTGCGGGCAGAGCGACGGGGGCCGGTGCCGGGCACAGCCGTCTCTGTCGCTCCCGAATCCCCGCGGATGCGGGGCGAGCCCCAGGATGCTGCCCAGTGCGCCGGAGCCGCGTGTTGGCTCGTGTCTGCCTCGGTCGCTGCATGTAAATTGGCTGCGGTTCTTAAAAAGTGAGGGGGGAAATAGTAAAAACAGCAGAACACAGAAGTTTCCTTGTGGGGTGGACACCCTTTCGCACCTGCTTTCAGTGTAAGTATTTTTACAGGGCTTGATTCTGATCTCATCAAATCAACCACATACTGTGACTCCCTGGCTTTGGGGGATTTATCCCAGCACTGGAGATCAGGATCAGACCTCAACATTTTCTTTTCTTCCTTTTTTTTTTTTCTGCAGTCAGTTTTTCAAAAAAGTAGCAGCTATTTCTGCTCGCTCCAGAGCAGGAGTGGCGGGAGGGCTTTGCCTGAGGAACAATGCAGCTTTCTCCATACACTGTACAGAATTCCAATCTTGTGCATTAGAATAGATGTTGAAACAGTTCTAATTAACATTTTTAATTTGCATTTTAATTGCCTGCCAGGGTGTGAAATGACGTGTCTGGGTAAAGGAGCGTTTTTCTCGGTTCCGGTGGTTTGCAGAGTCCCAGCAAGGTGGCAGGGAGGAAGCACTGTGGACACTGGTCGCTTTGCAGCGTTCCCCGTAACTACGCCAGGGCCTGATCCAAAGCCCAGTAAGTTAAGCTGAAAGGGTTCACATGGGTGATTGTTTGTTCATTTATTTTTCATGAATCTGACTCCCATAATTAATTTTTGTCTGAAGACACACATAAGATCTTGATTTTAAAATTGCCAGTTGCAAAGAACCTGCTCAGTCATTCAAAGGTTGTCTTAGTTGCTAATTACTCTCTTTGTAAAGAAAACACCATATACATACATATTAATACATATATATGTATTTGTACAGTGAGGTTATTTCAGATATGAATTTGCCTCTGTGCAGCTTCCAGCTTGTGCACCCTGCAGTTGCATAAAGGCCACGGTGAAACCATCCTGAACCCCTTCCTTTTTCAGCAAGACAGAGCCAGCTCCCCAGATTTTCACGTCTTATGGCAAACTTTCCAGTCCTTTTCCCATTTCCATGGGTCTTCCTGGTGCCGATTCCAACTTCCCAAAACCATGCTAGAGTTGGAGATGCCTGAACTGGGACAATTTCAAATCTCGGCCGTAGGGATGGCAAACGCCAAGGACGTGTAACCTCCTTCTGCCAGCTTTGCCCACTCAGCCGCTGCCTTTGCTCTTCTGGCCGCGGCACCGGTTGGGCACACCAGGTGCTTTCTGCCAGCCAGACCAGTATCCCAGTCCTTTTTTTTTTAAGAGCTCTTCTCCCTGAAGTAAAGTCACTCTGGCCCGTGTCCTTGTGCTTAGGGACACAACTTCATATGTGGCCATGCTGAAATGTAGACCAATCTGCTGTACCTCATTTTCTAAAAAAAATATCTGGATCAGAGTGTACCTGTGAGCCACCGTATTCAATATTTCCTGCAGTCCAACACTTGCTTCATTTATAAAAAGTTTCAGTAACACCTGGTGGGGGGGAAGGGGGGTGGCAGGTTTCCCGGTCAAGATCTAGCACTTAAATCATGTCGGGACAGGAACAACTACCTGGGGGACCCTACAAAACATATAGCTTCTTAAAGATAGTCCCTCATTTAATTACATTGGTTAGGTGGTTTTTAATTCATTTAATGTCTGCCATGTCGGGATTATATCCTTCCCGTTTCCTTCTCAAAATACTAGGCAATGGTGCCAAGTCATGTGCCTTACAGAAGTCTATTACCTTCACACTATTTCATTTGTCATCCAAACTTGTAATCTCATAAAAAAGATATCAAATTAGTTCCAGAAGATCCATTTTACTTAAATCCACCTTGATTAGCATTTAATTTTATTAGCCCCTTTTAATTCTTTATTACTCAAGCCTTGCACAATCAATCCCTTCACTGCTTTTTCCCAGGGATCAAAGTCAGGTGAACACTCTCTCACTTTGGCCATCCTCTTTCCCTTTCTAAAATGTTGGCACAATTTCAGCTTTCTGTGGACGGCTGAGACATCTCTCGTGTCCTAAAGTGTCTGAAAATTCATTGTTAGCTGTTTAAAAAGCTCCTCCCCCAACTTCTCAGGTACAAAGTTCTGATTCAAGACTTTGGTGATGGCGGTTTAACACGCTGTTTAAGGACTGCCAGGCTTAGAAGTGCTTGGTCAACAGCACTGCGTGACGTCCCGCTACCACCTGGCCATTTTGTCTGCACACAGAAAAGACATGTGTTTAAAAATTCCACCTTTTTAATGATACTGTTGATGAACTCCCATTCCCATTTGCTTTTGTGTTCTCACTATTACTGTTTCAAGCCATTGACACTCCCTGCAGACATTTGCTTTCCTCATCACTTTTTAACACGGCTTTCTTCCTTCACCAGTTTCGTATGCGTCTTTTTTTCCCTCCCTCTCCAGTCTGCTTTTCTTCACCCTCAAAACCAAGACGAGAGCTTTGCTGAAACTAGTTCGGGTCTTTCTGGATTCTGGGACTGTTCTTTGGCAAACTTGACCAAACAGTTTTCAAATACCATCTATGTTTTCCTGCTTAAATGTTTTTTCTCCTAGCTGACGTTACCATTTCGCTTCGTGAAATCGCCCTTTTGAAAAACAAAAAGTTTATCTCACTTGTTGTAGCTCCTTCTTTTACGTTCACACAGGGGATGTGATCAAAGTCATGGCTGCTGCTGTCTCAAGCTGCTTCAGTGTCCTTGGTCTGTGCACCGGTTCTCCCTGTCCACCAAGATGAGACGTGCTGTAGATGTTCCTGCCGGAAGCAGCCTTTTTGTCAGAAAACTGTCATGTGGGGGTTTTAGCAACTCTGGCAGACTGAAACCTCCACTCCACACCTCTCAGAACGAACCGCCTCATGATGACGAGTGTGGGGTATGTTGCAAACATTACTGATAACATGTGTGAGTAGTAGTCATCCTCTGTAGGCATGACTCCTAAAGCACAACTGGATTTAATGGTGACAAGCGCGTGTCCCCTGGAGTGGCACCACAAGCTTTACTTCTTTGGTCCAGTGGACAAACAGATATTCCCACTGACTGACTTCAGAGTTGTCAGCACCAACATTTCATACTCTGAGCCAGTTTTACTTCCCTTTTGCCGAGCTCATCTTTTCTAAAGAGACGATAGATAACTTGATCAACATTCCTGTCGCGTGTCATCCTATTAGGTTTTATGAATATCAGCTAGTTCAAATGCATGTTTCTAAACAAGTAATTTCTATTCCTTGCATTTATTACCTGGGCTTCTAATCTTGATACATAATCAATTTATGAATTTCTACACAGCATAGTCTTTGTTATACATTGCCAACACAAAGATTTTGTACAGTCTGAGGGTTTGGTGGTCCCTTCTTTTCACACACTTCCGTTAATTGAAACCTCTCCTTGCAGCTACAGACAGCCTGGTCTTCTGCAGAAGAGGAGCTCTTCCAAACCGTGCAGTTTTTCTAGTGTCCTAAAAACCCAAATTCTTTAACTTATACCTCCTAGTTAAGCAGCATCTTCACTGTCAGGCCCATGCATCTTCTGATTTCCTTCATTTCCTTCTGAGAGGATACCTCAGACATGCCTCTCCCTCAGCTTCTTTTCGAGTATAATGTCTACTAAGCTGCATCACGAATCAGTGCAGCGGTGTCTTCTGACTTCGTGCAGTGCCATCCTTTGTGCTGTGACTGTGTCAGGTCATCGCTCTGGTGCCAGCCTGTCCCTCAGAGGATATTTCTTCCTCCTCTTCTCCACACAACAGGAGTCGATCTGCCTCCCTGCTTTTGTCTTTTTCTGCTTCTGCCCGGTACCCAGTGAGGGGATGTTCTCTGCATTTCACTGTCCCAGCACACAACATTTCTTAGACTTGTCTTGTGGAAATAGTGAAGGCTGTGCATCATATTTGCTTATCCAAGGCAATCACCAATTGAACAACTTCCAAAGCAAAATCCTTCCCCAAGCAATGAACCTTTTTGCTCAAGTTCCTGCGTTTGAAGGCTCATATCCCAGCCGACCCTGAACCAAGCCGCCACAATTTGCAGATAACTACACAGCCCCACACGCCAAGCGTGTGACTCTCACAGGGACAAAACTCCAGTGACGCAGGGGCACGTACCTGTGCCCTGCTGAGGAGCTGTTACACTTTGAAGATGTCCTCTTCAGGACAGCCCTTGGAAAACAGTCACAAAAATAAAGTGCAAGCCAGTTGTAAATTCAGGCGTAATGAGCACAATCTCCCATTAAAACATGATCAGTGTTTCCCCTGGCAACGAGGCTGCTCTCATGTGGCCAGGTGAACTGAAGGTCCACCAGAGCAGGTCTCTCTCTCAACTACTCCAGCTGAGCCAGAAAAGGGCACAGCGTGGAGATAAACACGGCTACTCTTGAAAACATCCCAAAAAACTGCATAAGCCTTAGGGTGCAGTCATATTAGGATGATCTTGGCTCAAACTTATTTCGATGCTCATTTCGCTGAGGTCAGTGCTCATACTTCTGCTGACTTCAATAGGACCAAGACATTTTCCAGCACACATTTCTTCAGAGTGGGTTTTCTTTCTGCTCGCCCAAAACAACCGAAGCAAACCAAGTTGTTGCTTTGAAGACATCAGAGCCAAAGAAAGAAAGACAGCAGGCTCCAGGGTTTTGCTGTGGCTCGCATCAAGTTTCAGAGCAGCCAGGGCAGCCGTACAGACATGCCGGCTGCCTGGAGGCCACGTGCCAGCTCTGAGCCAGCCGTTGCACAGGACATCACCGCGCAGGACGTCACTGCACAGGTCACCACCACACAGGACCTCACAGCACAGCCATGTGGGCTTGGGGGCACTGGGGACAGGGAGCAGTGCAGGCAGCGTCCCTCAGGAATGCAGGACATGAACTTTTGCTTCTCCAAGGAGGCGCGTTCTACACCATGAGGGTGGCCAAACACCAGCACAGCTGCCCAGAGAGGTGATGAGCTCTCCATCTTTGGAGGCACTCAAAACTCAACTGGAGGAGCCCTGAGCAGCCCACCTAGCTGGATGGGCTTCGAGCAGGAGGTTGGGCCAGGCACCCCCACAGGTGCTCCCACCTGAGCGACTCGGAAACCAGACTTGAGTCATTTTGCTCCTCACAGACAAAATTCATTTCCAGATTCAACTGACCTTGGGCTTCTAACAGAGTCTTGCACGGATTCCACTCAAGGTTGTATTCCCACTGGTATCTGCACCCTCTTCTCGTGGGAGCTGGTTTGCAGTCCTCTAGCCATCTACACAGGAAAGGAAAAGCCGCTGTGAAGCCACCGAGGAGTCAAGAGAAGTAACCGCCTTTTACATGCATAAGGAACTTTTAAATAATAAAACCACTTTTTTTTCTCCTTTATTGAGAAATAAAAACCCCACATACCACCTCTATTTCAACTTTACATGTGGGCTGTGAGTTCCTGATGATTTTTAGACCAACACCACAATTGCTGAACACAACCACTGCTAATAACGCCAGTGCAGAGACCACCGGGACAACACTGTTCTATAAAGGACACTCTCCTTTTTCTCTCAGAAACAGAAATGAACCCAACAGGGAGCACAAAACATCACCATCACTTCTGAGAGCCCCATTCAAGTAATTTGCTTTCATACGTTTTGTTGCTTTCCATCTCCCAGCTTTGAGTTCCTTTTGTTGTTTCTAACAAATAACACCAGCTTCAAAGTTGGGAGGAACCATTCCTCTTCTGCTGCTGTTGTCCTTTTTTCTTTTATTCCTTTAGCAAATGTTGATTTTTCTTTTGCAAGTTAAAAGGAGCTGCTTTGACAAAGCAGACCCACGATCCGGAAAGCCGGGCATCTCGCACGGCGGCATCCTGAGCTCGCAGAGGGGTGGAAGGTCCCTTCCTGGCCTACAGACTCAGTGGCACCCGTTGCCCCTCCATCTACCCAACCTCGGAGGCTCGCTGGAGAAGGCCCTACGCTTCAGATCAAAATCTGTGCACTAAAAGTTCCTACACCTCTATTTTAAGGGATGGCATATAGTCAGTAGCAGGTGAATTAAAAGCAATGAAGAAATCCTCTGCCTTAGAAGAGAGCACGGCATTTCCGAGTTGGCCGCAGTGCGAGTGAGCACTCGCTCGCTACAGCCATCACGCCGCCAGCGCCGACTCTGGTGCAACGCACCGACGCAGAGCTGAAGGCAGCTGATGAAGTGTCTTCATCATAGTTTGTGGAGTGCCTTGTCTATATTTTCATGATTTATTACTTCCCTGACTTTCATAGGTGTTGGGAGGAGCAATGAATCAATCCAGGAGTTTGCAGCGCAGGGACTACTAATTGCGCGAGCTCTGCGTACTGCCTGAGAGCTCCAGTTTTGGCAAGTCTCTTGACCGCGCGTTAATACATATGATTAATTATTGTTACGGGCACCCGCAGAAATGAACCCGACAGGTAACACTTCCAAGCTATTATTTCTTTCTGAACAAGCAATAAACATAATTACGTGCACACTGCGTTATAAGCATACCAGGTGGGGGAAGAAGGTGCTTTTGAAGGTGTCTGGGTGAACCATCGCTCCCCGGCTTGCCCAGCACGAAACCTGGCCGGCACTGGCTGGAACGGCGGGGCGACAGGTTGGAGGCAGCTACCTCTCTCGACTCCTCGGTGGCTCCACAGCGGCCGTTCCTTTGCTGGGTACGCGGCTACAGAGAGCTGCGAAGGAGGGCGCAGGAGCCGCATCACCTGGCGCGTGAACGAGGGGTGGGAGTCCCGCTCAGAGCACCGCGGGCAGGCCACGAGATCACCGCCACGCTGGCCCTTCGCCGTGTTTCACAGACGGACAGCACCCCGCTGCCGGGAGGCCGGGGCACCCTGCTGGGCACTTGTCTCTGGGGGTACTCGCTCACCAGAGGGGCTCGGGGTGGTGCCAGGAGATGCCTCCCGGCAGCAGGACCTGTTGCCCTTGTCCTGCACCACTCATGGCTTTCTGCAGGTCCTTGGAACTGGTACCGAGGGGAAGATGGTGGGGTTTGTGGGCTCGAAGGCGACACCGGGATGGGGTAAGGCTGGCACCTCCTGGAGACCGTAGAGCTACCCAGGGTGGGGCAGCCACGCAGAGGGGCAGCGCAGGGAGTCCCACCGCGAGCGGCACGCAGTGGCAGGGACCGGCAGGACCAGCCGTGGGAAGGAGAGGAGGCAGAGACAAGGGAAAGGCAATCAGCAGCCGACACACGTCCGGGTGACGCAGCTCTCCGTTCGTTTTAAAATACCAGGTAACAGATGCAACCAGAATGGCTGTGCCATGCAACAGCCTTATAATGGTAGAAGACATATAAATACGGGTTTAATTGCCCACTCAGATTGCTTTATCCTGCATAACTTCATTGTTTCTAGGAGATTTGGCCCAGGCCATTGCGGTGGGAGGCACCGTTACAGGAGGCGATGAGCTTTCCCGCTGCAGCAGCAGCCGCCTGCCGGGGCGGGTGATGGCTCCGCGCAGACGGGAGCGTTGCTGCCTGCACGAAGCCTCCATCAGCGTGCCGGAGGCGAGGCGCAGCACCGCGCAGCTGGGACACGACCATCGCTTCTCTGAGTCCCTTCTGTCTCTCAGTGGGGGGGGGGGCAGCGACACCGGGGTGAAATGGAAACCCAAA
>Ga0065711_1000421_pt1 | contig 92059 bp, 49 predicted proteins | sample Hoacrofraction12_FD_59098 | JGI IMG/M metagenome (GOLD analysis project Ga0065711, IMG submission 59098) | Hoatzin crop microbial communities from Cojedes, Venezuela - Epithelial fraction 12 v2 (version 2) | ecosystem: Host-associated > Birds > Digestive system > Esophagus > Crop | place... | reverse complement strand
CGGGCCACTGCCCCCCCCCCGAAGGGAGACCCGGGACATCCATCAGCTTGATAGATGGGGGTTACTCACTCCTGTTCTCCCTGCTAGTTTATTTTCTTAAACTACCGGGCAAAAAGCGTAATGACGGAGCAGACAAACACACTAACAAACAGACGACAGCTTTATGGATGGAGCTCAGCTCCGAGGGCTGAGGGGTGTTAAAATCCGAGCTCTGCCGCCTTTGCCCGCTGTAGCTCCAGCTCGGGTCACTTCAGCCTCTTCAAAAAAATAAAAAAAAAGGAGCCTTGGCGGAGTTTTAAAGGAGGAGACACTTACGGATTTATTTTATGGACTGACCAGGGCTGTTCTCCCTGCTCCCTTCGCCGTTAGCTCAGCTTCTTTGCAAATCTAATCTGCTCGGCTCCCTTGCTATTTTTCATGTTGGACCCATGCGTTTCTCCTCTAAGCCTTTCTCCTTTTTGATGTAGCGAGTCAATTGAAGAATGTTGGTCTCGGTTATCAATCACCCAGCTGGGGCTTAAAGGGCTCGGGCTAATCAGATTTAATTGCTCATGTAGCGCCACTCCTGCCCTGGGCCACGACCGACTTGCTCAATTAAACCCCAAATACCTGCAATCAATAAATAAGGAATGACAACACGTTTAAGGGATTTATCCAGCAAAGGAATTGAACTGGAAACAGATTACAACAGAAAAAGGCCCTTTTATAATTAAACGTACTCCTCTTCTAGAGGGAGAAGCTACGTTAAAAAAAAAAATTAAGAAAGGAAGGAAAGATTAAAAAAAGAGAGATCTTATTCCCTTTCCCTGGGGAAAGAAGAGGCGCGGGCACTGCCTGCCGAGAGGCCATTCCCGATCACTTCTTGGCTTGTTTCTAGCCCGGTAAAACCCGGAGCCCTGCGCGGTGCGGGGGTCTCGGCTGCGGGCAGCGCCCACACCGCGTCCGGCTCCGCGGAGGAACCAACCTTGCGGGTGCCTTTCCCGCAGCGCGGGGCCGCCGGGCCGGCGTTCCCCTCGCACCCCCGTTCGCTGCTCGGGCACCCCGGCCAGCGAGTGGGGCATCACCGCTTGCGGCGGCGTGAAAATGTCAGTCCCGATCTCCTTAAAAAAAAAAACAACAACCAAGGGAGGGGAAAGGTTTGCTTTTCCAGCCTCTTGTTTGGAACAGAGTAGTAATTGGCCGAGATCAAATAACGCTGAACGTGCATAAATAATCGCTTTTGGCATATTTGCCATTCCTTTTTTTTTTTTTTAAGAACTGCTCTGAAAGAGGCAGATGCAAAAGGGGGTTGCAATTAATACCAAAACATATTACTTCGGACCATCCAGGCATGCTCCTGTCCAGGGTTTCCACACCGGCAGCTGCTGTCTTTTATTAGCATTAGGTTGTGAAGTTGTCCCTTCAGCGGATCCGCTGTCAGTGCTCGTGGAAAGAGCAACAAGGGCAAAGAAAGCGGAGGGAGGAGAAGAAGCTGACCGGTAACCCGGAGGAATCCGAGCGAGGCGCTCCCGCTCTGCAGTCACGCTGCTCCGAGGTGGATGTGTCAAAGCTTGCGATTTGCAGAGAGTTTTGCTCTGCTCCGCTCCCAGCACCTGAGTCGGGGCCCTCAGTGATTCAGAGAGCTCCCTGCACTCCTTGGGGCAAGCACCCGCGCCGAGCTGGGCTGGAAATCAGCTAGGGCCGTGGTTAGGTGCCGTTTCTTCTCCTTAGTCCCAGGCCCCCAGGGATGGAGCTGGTACCCCTACATCCCAACACAGCAGCTCTGGGCAGGATTTGAGCTGAGTGGACAGGTCAGAGAGAGTTGTCCGTCTGGGCAACTCCTCTCCTTTTGCACGCCCCATCCATTGAGCAGCTCAACTCTGAGCTTTGCTCCGGTTAAACATGTCCAGTGGTGCCCAGCGGCAGTTTCAGTGGTGCCCAGTGACAGGACAAGGGGCAACGGGCACAAACTGAAGCACAGGAAGTTCCAGCTGAACACGAGGAAGAACTTCACTCTGAGGGTGACGGAGCCCTGGAACAGGCTGCCCAGGGAGGTGGTGGAGTCTCCTTCTCTGGAGATATTCATGACCCGCCTGGACAAGGTCCTGTGCAGCCTGCTCTAGGTGACCCTGCTTCGGCAGGGGAGTTGGACTGGGTGACCCACAGAGGTCCCCTCCAACCCCGAACATTCTGTGATTCTGTGATTCTGTGATTCTGTGATTCTGTCTGCTAATTACTCCACCAGTGGTCATCTTCTGCACTAGGTGTAGGGGGTGATGCTGGCAGGACACCTGGGTCCCGTGCTAGTTTCCCTGGTCTCCCACTGGGATACATGCTAACCCCAGTGCAAACCTGCCTGTAATGGTGCCACTCCAGAGCCACTTCTGCACATTTGGTGGCTGATCTGTAAGACAATCTTTGTGGGAAGGTAAAAATCTTCATAGAAGTCAAGGTGTTGATGAAAAAAAACCCTCAACTGTCAAGGGAGTATTTCTGTAAGGACTTCTGTTTGTTTGTTCCTTAGCTTGGTTTCCTAAGGAAGCTGGGATTATATGATCAAACTGTTACAGCCTTTTGAACTCCTGGGCCAACTCCAATCAAAATTGACAAGAGGGCAGAGGTCTCAGAAATAATCAAGTTACTGTGATTTTCACAAAAAATAGACTGCTGGATAGCAGAGAGGCAGATCCTGTTAAATCCCCACCAAGGCTGTAACCAGAGCTCAGCTCCTATGAAACACCAGAGAAGCTAAACAAGAGCGAGCGCAACATTACAAATTTCCCAGCAGCTTCTACCTTGGCTACTAGAGGCGGCAGCTATGAGGCACAGTTACCAAAAAGTAAGCTTCATGTGTTTTGCTCTTTGAGGAAATACTTATTGGTTGTATTCATCTTTCTCTGCCACTTTCTGGACCAAACTGCCCTTTGACTTGGAGAGCAGCAGAACATCAAAGGGCAGATGTAGGCACCGGCAGAGTCTTCTGGAACAGTTCCCATACTGTGGTTAACAGCATCATCCAGGGCAGCAAGCTGCACAAACACCTCCCTGAGCTGCCTTGGAGCAAGCCTGAGGCTTGGTAGTGGCCCAGGAGGTCGGGAGATGAGTGGTCCATGAGTTTGTACAACAGAGGCTTTGCCCTCATTGTTGCCTGTGTTGTCTCTTTCAGAGTCATGAGGAAAGCCACATTGTGTTTTTAACAGATTGATCCAAACCCTGTCAAGTCACAAGGAGGGGAGAAAGAATGAAAATTCTCCCAGATACTTTGATGAGCCTCAAAGCAGGCTCTGAACTTTTTTTTTTTTAAGTAGTAAAATAGATCAAGGAACAAACAAACTGTTTTATTTAGGCTGTGAAACTCAAGCTGATAGCTTTGCCTGTAAGAAGGCATCTTTGCTTCTTGCACTCTCAGTCTAGCCCAAAAAGCAGTTCTATTAATTCACATTCAATACAATTAATACTCAGATGCTACGTGGCACTTGCTTTTGAGGTTGATGTGTGCTGCCATGCTTCCAGATTTAGGCAGACGATGCCAGTAGGAGGGTGGGTGGTATTGTAGATGGGCAAATAGACCCATTCATGGGAGACACTTGAATTCCTAGCCCAGAGAGAGCACGATTCATAACTCTGCAGCAAAGAGCAGCAGCCAGTCATTCTACACTGCTACAAAAGTAGTGAGACCTTCTCTGGCAAGCTGAGTGCAGAATGAGACATTTCCTCCTTGCTGATGCCAAGTCAAACTGGGCCAGTTTGGAATAGCTCAGCTAGCCAGGTTGCCAGCTCATGGCTGTCTCAGAATTTGAGCTGTCATTTATAAAAATAAAAGACAAATATTTTTGTTGTCATTGAAAATACTCCCAGCACTGACAGTTCTGAAAATTAAAATAATGTGAGCAAGACGCAAAAGATTTTCTAAGCCTGTAGAAAAGCCAGGTCTTACAGTTTCTTGGGGAGAGACAGTTATTTTACTCAATGTCAATGGATTGTTAACTCTGAAGCCTAAGGAAGGCAGAGAAGATAGCAAGTATTTCGCCACCCATAGGAGTTCAAGATTGGAAAAATCTCGTTGAATGGCATCTAACTTTAGCATCAGACACAGCCAAATTGGGGACAAACTTCAGAAAACTTAGGAAAAATAGAACAAGGGAAAACAAATATGACCTGATTCATTCCAGAGAGTACAGCTGCCTACGCGTAGTCCAGCTAATCCCTTCTGGCAGATTTCCCTTTTTTTTCCCAGATCTGACCATTTCCCTTCTTTTAAGACTTTTTGCTCTTTGAGGTGAGGGGGAAAGGGAAAGAGAATGAATGAAAATAGGCAATGCCATGAAAGTCTGCTGTATGCAAGACTGGAATAAACTAAAAGAATTACAAATGCAGAGCAATGCATGGGAAGGGATAAACAGAAACACCACACAGAGCCAGCCAAGGGCTGGCCTCACTAGGACAGACAGAAATTGGAGTGGGAACCAGTTTGTGAAGGAGCAGCAAAGGCCAAAGATCATATCACACAGCATGAAGTGGGATCACCAATGAATTTAAAACATAAAAATTCCCCTAGATGTCCGAAGTAGTCTATTTATTCTGTCCTCCAAGCCACGCGAACAAATACCAAGAACGTATTAGAATCAGTAGTGGTACGTTCCAACTTGGACTTCACACATGTTCACCTGTGACAAAATATGGCCCAGTCCTTCCTCCAGTTTTGGTCTTAAACAGGGAGCTGTGCTGGCTTTATGTAGCATGCTCTCTGACTGAAAGATCACGTATGTTGTAGGAGATAAGAAACTGTCTATAAGGCTGTTTCCCAGCAAGCATTTTCCTGTCCAGAACAGTAAGAACATAAAGAAGAGCAGCCACTGGGAAGCACCATGTGGCGATGTTGCTATAGAGGACAAAAATGTCTGCTTAGAAATCCCAATCTACTGTCTTTAAGGTATGTAATTTACTTCTGAGACCTGGGAGTTAGCTTTCTGATCTCCAGGAGGACAAGCCTAGGTCTCTGCCTCCTTGCTGCACCTGGAATAAAGTCAGGAGGAATAACCCTTGTATTCCTCCAAGCTCAGGGGATATTACTTATCGATAGCCCATCTGAGGCACCAGGCAGTTCTTTCCCATCTTGCGTGGCTGGAATAACAGCAAGGTGTATTCCAGCTCCAGTTCGCACTGACTTGCTCAAACCTGTGAAATAAAGAAGTCCACTACCAGAGAGAGGTACAAATAGAGAATTTATTTCCACTGTAGTCTTAGTCTCACCCTATCCTCACATGTCGCTTGATAGAACCCAGGCTCTGTGTGATGGAGGGGATTTAAGATGTTACTGCCTCCAGCTGTCTGCCTCCCCCTGCTCCCCAGAACTGGCAGAAGTTAACTTGTGTGTGTGCTTCAGCTGCTCCAGTTCATGGTCTGGCTGATTAGCTTAAACTGTTGCGAAGACCAAAAGTTGATTATGCATTGCCTCTAGGAAGGAAAGCACCAAAGGGAGAATCTAGTTGCCTCCTTTGGTGTTTTTAAGAGAATAGGCCTGTATGTATATTTGCTTTGCTCTTTGTAAATTAGAATACCTTAACCTTGACATAAGCAAAGTAATTTTTACTTCTACAGACCTTCAACTGATGCTACTAAACTTGCTTCTTTGCAGTATCATGAGAGCTTAGTGGGGGCTGCATAGCTGGCACTCGTGTAGTAACATTAGACATCCTCTGGACTGATGTAACTGTGTTTTATGGTTGGACTGGAAGCTCAGACACAACCCATTACAGCTGAGAAGAGATAGTAGAAATGACCAGTGAATCACTGATTTCTCTTATGTTCTTGCTTGAAGAGCATTCTCATACCTGAAACAGAGTTCTTTTGGACTAGATTTTAAGATATCATCAGGCAAGTGACATAGATAAGCGCAGTAGAAAGGAAAGAATATCTTCTTTTTCCAGAAGGCAGCTCAGACACGAAAAAAAAATGGAATTCACTCCAGTCACATAGAAATCTCTGGCAGAGTCCCATCAGCTAAATCCTTGCTGGGCTAAAGCTTTTGATGGCCAAACAGACATACAGTGACTCTCAGTGTTCAAGTTCCTTCATTCTGCTAGCTGGGAAGAAAGCGTCATCTTTTTGCTTTCATTTCCTTTCTACAGAGATTTAGTAGCTGAAAAGCTGTTGTGAGCCATCACGTTAATTAGACTTCATGGCTTTTGCTGTAGTATGCACCAGCAAAACACTAAACTCTAATCATCCAAACAAAAATCAGTCTATTTCATAAAAGATAATCTCTTTCTGGTGTCCAAGGAGAGCTATCAATTCAGGGACTCAATCTGGTTCTGACTGAAGCCAATGGCAAAGCTATTAATAATGGCAGGATCAAGTCAGTTCACTAATTTGCCAAATTCCCCATCATTAGTGTGAATTAATGAGATCCTACTGGAGCTGCCTTTTGGCTGTGGGTGAAACGGAACATGCCTGGCAGCACATCAGCATTAGAAGGGAGGCTGGGGAGGAGCAGGCGTGGTTTGGGGGGAGGGAGATGAGCAAATGGAAGATGCTTAATGCAGTCCAGATGGAAAAAATTGACCCTGACTTCACCAGTCAGGCAATGGCCTTAGCCAAGCTGTTTCCTAGTGAGGAGAAAAACTTCAGGCTCAAGTAGCAGCTAAGAAGTCAGCTCCGACAAAATTAGACAGCCATTCCCTTTGCCCCCCAAATGATCTTTTGCCCAAAACATGAAGCAAAATGCATGTTCTCCTGCCTCTTCTCAAAGTAGTCCAGTGGTTTTCCTCTTCTTGCTTTCTTTAAACCTTCTAGAAGCAGGAGTGCCAGTGCATGAAGTGGAAGGTTGTGCTTACTCTCACATCCAGCCCCATCCAGAACTAAAATTACGACAAACATTTCACGAAGAAAACTGCTTCTGTGAGATTTACCGTGCCAAAAGGGTCATATAAAGTTTGGAGAAGCATCCAAAGAGATGTCAAATGGAACTTGATTGAACTTGGCTGTCATCACTAAATAGGACACGTCATCTTGAGTTTAATGGATCCTGCCAAGCCTAACAACAGATATTGTCGCTCTGTTCCTTGAGCTGGTGATCACGGTTTAACTGTCCATGAGTCACTGGGATAATAGTTACTGCTTGAAAAGAATGTGCAAGGAGGAAAGGATGTTCTTGTCTGATGCATGTGTCTGCTTCTGGTGCCATCACAAAGACAATGCCAGACTAGTGCTTGAGTATGATCTTTTAGTGGTGGCAGCCCTAACAGCTTTGTAGAAGTAACCGGGTAAATCAGAATGTTTGCTTTTATTTGTACTGGCTACAGAGCCAAATGCATACATCACCAGCTGGGGCAGTCAGGAAGCCTGAAATTAATAGCTAAAATTAAAGACATAAAGCACATGAAAAAACCTGATTTATTTCATTTAGTGGTAGGATGACAGCGGTGCTGTAGCTTGATAACACCGTTACCGTATTCAGAAAGGACCTTGGGAGAAATGCATGTGAGCAGACAGTTCTGAGATGGGAACTCAGAACTGCCCAGTAAAATCCCAGTGGTTATTTTTGCGGACTCTGTTGGTCAGGTATTTACTGTGCTTCAGAATTCTGACCAGAAAACTCGTTCTGAGCCATGCCTTACATCAAACCAACTTCCAACCGCGTGGGAACCATGGGCTCCTGGAGCAGTGGGTATGGAGATGACATTTGCAGCCTCTAAAGGTGGTTCAGCTCCCTCAACAGTTGCCTCGAGTGACATCAGAGCCATGACCATAGTGAGTTGAAAGGGAAACAGCACATTAGAATATTTCATCGTGGTAAAATACCAATAAAAAATGGATTGTCATAATCCACTTCTAGCTAAAAACTGACTGCCTGTGCTGTGCTGAGCAAGAGCAAAGTTTAATAAATATGATCCAGATCCTGCTCTTGCTTTCCTAAAAGTGAAGGCTAGCCACCAAATCTTCAAATACTCAGTTTATTCCCTTGAAAGTAACAGAGGCTCATCTGGCATTGTCGGGTATAAGTGAACCTATTCTTTTCCAGTTGTCCCATAATATGTAACATTAATTGTCTTACGGTAAAAGAGTGCAGCAGGATGAGATACTTAATTGGGAATCTCTCCTATTATTTTAAGCATCTGATTTGTACATCTGTGCCTGTACCCATCAGATTACCATTGTTTAAACTGTTAGTCTATCTTCTTGAAGCAGGGAGAAAATAAAACATGTTAATTTTATCAGAATTTTAAAAAGCATCATTACACATCCCCTACTTGAAATAATTAAAAAAAAAGCCTCTGCAGGCAACATATTGCACTCACAGAGATAAGAAATTCTTCCCATATACAATCTACTTACTTTGTACTTCACTTCTAATGGGCAGTTTGGTGAAAAGTACTTCCCAACAGGTATTTAAAGTGATCCATTCAAAAGATAAGTAAATTGCAGCTGTTCATTAAACCCAGCACTTAATGTTGTGCTGCAAACATATATTTACCCAGGAAATGCTACTGTAGGCTCTCACTTTTTTTTTTTTCCTCTGATATCTAGAGAACGTTATGATTCATGATCATTTCCAAAAGTGTCTGAAAATTACAGGCCAACCATGATAGCAAAACGCTGGGGGCTTAGGGAAGTGAACACACCAAAGAGCATTGCAAACATTTTCCACACAGCTACTCTTGCTTGTTCCTGGTTCCTTTTGACCATTGTTTATAACATGAGCTTTCTTTAGGAGGAAACAAAGCTTTTGTACTGGTGCTATTGTACAGTCCATGTGATTTAGCAAAATGACAAACTTTCTAGGAAGGGTTAAAGCCCTGGTTTAACCTAAAGGTTTTTTAAACTCTTTTTTAAAGCATTATAAAAGGGTTAAAGTAGGGGCCAAACACTAAAGCGCATTGTAGTGGAGCTTTAAGCTTGTGTGCATGTATACACCGAAGGCCGGAACTTATTACCGATTTTTCAGACGTCATGGTCTTGCCTATGTAAGTCATCACTCTAAAAGTGCAAGAGCTAATTCACACGTGCAGAATTCTGCAGTCATTTTTGTTTTCAGTCCCACTTTCAGATGCATGGAAACTCCATCCATCTTTCTCTGAATGGAGATGCTCAGCTGCTAGATAGGGCTTTTGGGGCAAACTGGTCAAATTCTTTGTATATGCCAAGAAAAAAGGTGCTGCCTCTTGCTTTCCAGTACACAAAATTAAGCAAGAACCAGCATTCTTAGAGATTGTAACATGTCTAGGGACACGGTTGTGAGGGAAAGGAAACATTTTTCAAGTTACTCAAACTTGAAATCTTGTCCTTCGCAATGATGGAGACCAATATTGTCCCACGAGAAGAACCAGGCACACTGCTTTGCCTTGGAAGCAGGCTGCACACTACTCCATCTCTTTAGGATGTGTGAATCACAACCACTCAGCAGAAAACTGACTTTATGGCATAAATGCTCTTAATGGGAGGTGCACTAATGCTGTGTATTCTCCAGCGGAGGACTGGGATTTTGCATGGCCCAAATGCAAGTGGAGAAAAATGAGTGTGTGGGCTCTAATTAGAGGCCAGGAAGAATCTCAGCCCCCAAACACTGAAACTCTACAATTTCTTCACTATTTTTTTCACCTCCTAATAATATTAATAGCACACATTTTTGTTTTTGTGGAGAGTCCGGTCTCTTTGTTTTCCCTTCCCAAAGTACAGAGTGATGCCGCATTCTGAGATGTGCAGATATTGATTCAACTGTGATAACTGTGGGTTTATTTTGTACTTGAACCCATAAGTGGGGCTTTTGTTGAGAGCTTCAATTGAACCTTGGCATTTTACAGATCATTTAGCATTTAGGAAGCCACACATTTTTCATGTTGCTAGGAGTTAAACCATAGGGTACCTCTGAGGAAGAAGTGGGTTTTTGCCTTGTCTTCTAAGTTTCTTTGTAAAGTTTTCAATATTTTTCCCTCTTGTTGAGCTTGAAATATCTCAGCCATCAAAGCAAAACAAAGCCTTTCTGAGGATATTTCAGCATTTCCATCTCTATTTCTTGTTAAAGTGAGGATATGCAGAGACAGAATAAACATGGGAAGTCAGCAAGAGAAAATAAAAACCAAAACAAGCAAAAAAATCAACCAAATTCTTATGGAACCTTTAAGAGGCGCTTGGTGCCAATTCTGGGTAAAGATGGCTCCAGCCCAAAACATTACATAGGGACCGCTCTGAATGAGGTTTTCATAAATCAGACTTTGGCTTGGGATCTGTATTTCACAGCTGCCCTGTGTTATGTGTAGCTCCTATCACAGGCCAAAACAAGAATCCGAGCTCTGAACAACCCCTGGCTGGTGGGGGAAGGGTGTAAGGTCAGGTGAAGACCTCAGTTTTGTGGCTTCAGTCAGTCTCTGTCAGGAGATGTCTAATAAAAGATGAAGGTCCACAATGAGTCCCTACTTCATCCTAGCTGATTCACCCATTTCCTTAATAATAATGAATCAGTGAAAAGAAAACTTGCTCTGAAGAAAGCCCTTCATTTATGCTGTTCGGTCATTAATGCTGCTGTCTGGAGAACAACCTAGCAAACCCCTGCAGCCACAAATTCTGCATGACTTTCTTACTAAGAATGAATTCTTCTGTGTCAAGACATGTGTCTACATACATTTTACTTTTTCTGCCCGAGTTCTGAATGTTTAAGGAGGTGCAGAGCTGGAGAAAACATACTACGTCACATTCGAGTTGTATTTAAGCTGGCCACTATTCCCCACAAGTACAACTCTGCCTGAGACAGCAGCAGCGAAGACCAGCACAGGTGAGGTAGAGCCCACAGATAACATTTACGGCAATAATTTGTCCTTTGGAAAATGGGATTAGCAACGCAAGGCCCAGAATTAGAGAAGCACATACGAACCCACAGTGTTAGTGGAAGGAAAATCCCCTTTGTTCATCTGCAGTTCTGAAAATCTGATGAAGCAGTTTAGGAGAACAACTGTATAATGCAAGACCAGATCCTGAGAAGTTAAAGTGGCTGGGGGAAGGGAGAGAGGGATAGCAAAGGCTTGCTTCCAAGTAGCACCTTGCTGCCAGGTGCTTGGCCAACAGTTTGGCCAGGGACCTCGGGAGAGGGGATGTTTCACAGTAACTGGAGCTGTAACAAACTTCTTTGACTAAGCATTTAATCATGTGAAACTCGACCAGTGTTGGGGTTTTGCTGTAAATTTTAAATGTCTGTGTTGGTTGAGAAGGTCACTGATCTGATGAGTCTGGCTGATAGTTCTGTGGCTTTGGTGGGGTATTACTGAGTTTTGGTCTGAACAACATAGAAGGTACATCATGAGGAGACTACAGGTAAGGAAGAAAGAAGAGAAAAATAAGACGACTCCCACTTATCCCTTGCTCGTATTGAAGAGATTTATACTGCTTTGCCCCGTTTTGCTCTCCAGCTACGAACTTAGCCCTAATTACTGCATCTTTTCTATGCCCACTAGATTTTTGTGTAAGCACTTTGTTCTTCACCACAGTCCATCAGATGTCCTACCAGTTACTATGGATTGGAGAGAAACACTTGAGGAGCAATGAAGAAGGAAAAAAAAAAAACAGACTAGAAGTTAGAAGACTTCCTTTGGTTCCAATAAACCATGATTACCACAAGCCCTTGTGCCAATTAAAACATCACATAGAGTATCAGCCACACCTGAGCTGGAGGGATATAATGTTATTAACAATACTTATGCCATCGTCTGTAAATCATATTTAGCCTCTTTAAAGCTGTTCTCTAGTCTGCTCAGTTCAGGATAAACTGTAAAAACTTCAGCTCCGTAAAATGCCTGCACTAGGTGATAAATAGACTGAACACTCAGTCACATATATGGTGCCTTTAATCCATTCACATTGTGGGTCAAGTCTCCTCCTGCATGTTGGCATCTGTAATTGATTGCGGGAACTATTAATCACAGGTGTGTGCGATAATGTTTAGACATCTCTGATTCAAGGATGCTATTAAGGAATTAGACTGTAATAGGGTAAGAGTTTGTCTCTGCAATTAATTGCTCCTGGTGTTCTGCAATCCATAATCAAGTATTGGTGCAAAAATCAAAGACTGAGTTAAAAAAAACAAACAACGCAACAACCATCCCAACTCCAGAGTTATGTGTTCTATTCAGAGTCTACATATTGGTGACTGGATATTTCTGTTTCTTGTAGACAATTTGTGAAACAAATGCTCAGTGTCTGTTTCAGGTTCTGAGTGTTGCTGCTGGAGCTTGTAAAAGATATGATCAAAAATGGATAAGGTAACTAGAAGGACTCTGCCTCCTGGTAGCTAATTAGATCTCCCTCCAAGTTACACTTCAACAAGCAATGAAGAGTGACTTCACTAACTACTAGCTTTGGTTCTATGGTGATTAGGATCCTGACAAGATCGGATTTACCTGATCCTATTCCAATTCACCACAAGTTTGGACTCCTGTTATAATCAGAAGGCATACCTGTAGGCTTGGGAATTTCTCATTTCTTAAGAGCTGGTATTAAGGATGTTTGGGCTGAATCAGTTTTTGGGTAGAAAGCTGGGTGAAAAAAACTACAGAAGAAAACATCTTTGAGTCTTTAGGGGTAACTTTTCATCTGGAGTTGGTCTCCAGGAACAGGGCTGGGAGATGCTTCGGTTGTAAATGAGAGGTATAACAAAACTCTTCTCCAGGTGCACTTGGTTGTTTAAAGATCTTCTGATGTTTGACATGTGAGAATATTAAATGCATTAAGCCAAGATGATTCTACTTCAGGTAATTACTTTTCACTTACCTCAAACTCCTCTGACTTATTTAAAGTGACTTTTCATACTGGAAGGCGTTTGGTGCAGGAGCTTGCAGCAATACTACGAACAAATTTAATATTAGTTTTCTCACATCCTGGACTGATTCTTATACCTAGTTGCTGTCATTAACAAACTATTACCTTCCATGCCAGAAATAGGTGCATCCCAGACCAAGATGAAATAATTTGGGTTTTTTTGCAGAGTTCACTGAAATCAAATCCTAACATGTAGTAAGTTGTTGTTCTTGTTATGGGACATGATCTTGGATTTTGAATGCCCTCTCCTTCCCTCTGGAGACATCGCCATCAAGGTGACTGTACCTGCTTCCAGCACCAGATTAAGAGCAACGGACAAAATGGAACACAACAGAGGTTTTCAAATTCCATTCTGATGTCTAGCTGCCAAGGGAGCCTGCCGTGTTCAATTCAAGGGCTAATCCATGACCATCACTCTACTTCAATAATTGCAGAACATTAATGAGTCTGTTTCCTTATTACAGAGCTCAAAATAAGAGCATTGGCATTCCGATTTAGCAGGGAACTTTTAAAGTCTTAGCCCAAGGATTGTAAGAGGAATGGATTTTTTTTTTTAATTAACTTTGTATTCAAAACTTGTGTTAAACCATCTGTTCTCATGCAAGGGGTGAGGGAGGGGGAAGCTAGACACAGATTTTCATCAGCGAGCTGTTAAATTAGTCCCTTTACTTCACAGGGCTTGTTTTATTCAATCTGCCTTTATTAAGAACACAGGTTTGATTCTGCAAGGAACAAATTCTTCTGGTTCTTTAAGGAAAATGGTTTTAAGCAGGGTTTTATTAGGTTGCATTACTGGATAAGCGATACAACATGTTACCAGCGTGAATCATCTGATTTAGAGTGACAAGAAAGGAACTTAAAGAATATCCAGAGCCAAAACATTGGCTGGCAAAGGCTAACAGGGCCAGATTTGATCTACTTGTGCAAAGTTTTTCTGTCGCAACTAGTAGTAACTGTCTAGAGTTTTTAGATATTTTGACTAAGTCTCTTTACCATCCCTAAATTAAGAAGCAGAGAAATTAGGGCCAGACTTTAAGTCTTCTAACCAGACTGAATAGTCACAGTGAAGTCAGCAGGGCTGCTAATGGAATGAAGCGTGATCTGGGAGGAGGTCTAGCACAATTTCACCCGAAGAGGAAAGAGATACACATAGGCTGTCTTGCCTTCGCAGCCAGGACTGTGCCTTACACCACACTTTTCTTTCCCTGCCTCAGTCCTGCTAGCAGAGCTTCTGTGAACCCCCCGTGCTTGCCTGTGAGTAAACGGGAATTTACAAATCTCTGCCTTTGGAACGATGCAGCCTTCAGCCAGAGCAGGTGAGCACAACATACCTGAGAGGCAGGACTGAAAATTCTCAGCCTGTTTCCATTGTCTGCATTCATATCCTTTTTGCTTGCTACACTCCAGTATTCTGTTGAGCGATCTGGCAGGTAACTGGGAAGAGGCAGAGAAAATATTGATAAACAGAAATGTGATTCCTTAACAAGAAACAATGGAAGAAACCTGACTCTAAGTCATACATTCAGCTGTCATGAGGTCAAAGTGCATCTTCTCCCCGCCAGCTGAGAGCCCCTCTTGCACTGATGATAGAGTGAAAGCGGTATGTGAAGATCTGCAGGTTCAAAGACATCTCAGGTAACCTGAAAAGTGAAAACTGCATATTTTCACTGAACTTGTCATAACAAAATATAATAGTTTCACCTGCCAAACTTGATAACTTTCAGTCTAAGGATATGTCTTACAGTCTTGTTGACAGATCTCTATCATTATTAGGGTTTCGCTTAGAATTAGATCCTTTCTTATGTAGAGGTAGTGAGACTGAAAGGAGCTTTATAAACCTGAAGTAAACTTCTAAAAGAAGACATCCTGAACTAGATGACTAGAATTGCTAAACCAAAATTCCCATCTATCCAAGTTTTCAAGATATAGCAGACCTCTCTGTTGAATTTTCAAGCTGTACTCTAGACTGTATTGGAAACCCCCATCCCAACAACACCACCTCTGTAGTTTCAGTCTTCTGATCAAACTAAGCTATGAAATTGGAAGGAAGATGGCTCCCTAGAAAGCAATTTTTAGTCTTAGTGCTGTCATCCCCAGCAGATATTGCCCAATTGATTCCCCCTACCTGTCCCAATTCAGACTTACTGCCAACAGCCAGTACTACAGACTGCTCTAGCTGTAAAGAAAACTCCATAATTGCATTGTTCTTCCTTTAACTGCAATGAGAAGAGTAGAAGGAGAAACAAGTTTTGCAGCAAGACTGTCCCTTTGGGATGCAATGATGAATGTTCATACCAGTAACAAGCATCACATGTTTAATCCGCTCATAACCTATGCTCACTTTGGGGATTTTGTTTATGCAAACAGACCATGGGCAACCTATAGACTGAGAACTTATCACTGAGAAAAAAAAAATAGTCTCAGTATCTCCTGCTAGATGTTTGGAGAGCTTACTGAATGCATTGGTTCAAATTAAATCAAACATAGTACTTTAAAAACTCTTTATTTTGCATTCCTGTAGAGAAAAAAGAATTGTTAGAGTGAGATTTTTATACCAATTTACATGCAGAGGATGACATGCATATATTCATATTTCAGTATCTGTAAGAGAAAAAAAAAAAAGGAAAAAATGCTGGAGAGCTCCTTATTGGCTCTCCATGGGGCTTGGATATTAATTTTGAGCTCAGGAAATCAGTTCTCTTACCATGCGGTGAATGATTGCTCTCTCAATTTCATGACTAACCATGCAGTTTTCCTTTTTGGTGGGTGCTTAGTCATTTGGGATGCTTGAGTCTTCTGCATCCTTTCCCTCAGAGGGAACAGAAGAATCACATTACTGCCTGCTGCAGTCCGTCTGTGCCAGTAGGCCAGGAGTGGCTTGGGAATGACAGTCTTGCCTTGTACACTATTATTAACGGAATGATGACTACTAATTTTAAGAAGTCCTGGACATTTGACTGGCTTAGGAATGAATCTCCACCAATTTTCTTCAGAGCATGTTGACCATTTCAGCATAAAGAAAAATCCTTAGTGCAGCAGAACTGAGCATCTTTAGTCTGAAATGGCAGGTTTGACTGGATTGTTTATTTTCGTAGCTATGGGATTTCAGGAAATTTGATGAGGTAGAGATCCTGTGTAAGACCACAAATCTATTCAAAACGCTGCTCCATTAGCCTCTTTGTCTGCCCCATCCCTATCCAATTCAATCTCCTTTCTGCAATAGGTAATAATGAAGACTATGAAACCCCTGATTTTTTTTAAACATCTATTTGCATGGAATTTGAACCTTGCTACAAATAAACCATAAAAATGACATTAATAAACACCGGAAAGCAGTAATGATGTGTTACTGCCATAGGAGGGCCAGTTAAACAAGTTAAAGGCTGACACAGTTTTCCAGATGCAGGGTTGCATAACGTGCTTGTTTACCTGGATCATTTACTCTTTCCCTCCGTAGACACACACATGGGGATACCAAAGGAGAACACTGAAGTGGACTCAGAAATGCCAAACATTAGAGGGAGGTTACAATCTCCCTTTCCTACAGTTTTGGCTGTAAGATCACACCTGTAAATATCTTTTACTTGTAAAACCTTTTCCAACTGCAAAAATTTATCATCTTTTGATACATAAATTCTGATATTTGAAAATGAGGATATGTGTATCTCACCTAGAGTTCTAATCTCCTTGGTTTATCCTCTTTGTACATAAATATTCAGTTTATTTCTCCATTCTGGGTCTCATTCCTGTACCTTTTCCATGAATCACAAGAGTTGAAAATAGGTTTTTTTCTCTTTGACTTGGCCAATCTATCCAGAACTCCTCTGTTCCTCTTCCCACTGAGTTGTTTTAGCCCTTTAAATCTTGCCTTGGAAGATGTCATTTCTCTTCATTTTATGGTGATGATATCTTCTCCTTACTTGAGTAATATAGTCCAATGCTGAAAGTTAGGAATGTCCTTAGAAATGCAGTTGGAATTAGGAATAAAGTTTAGGAAGCCTGAAAAGGACAACAGCAGGGCTAGGATTTATGTCTGACTGATCTGATAATTCTTATTAACGTCAGTTCCTACAGTGCTCTGAAATCAGCTGCTCAGACGAGTGGTGACCATGCCCTGAATTTGCTCTGTGTTTAGCAAAGATCCTACAGGTTGTTAAAATCATAGAGATAGATTCAAGCTAAGATTTTCAACCTATTTTTGACAAACCTAAAATCTATATACTTCCTTTTTCAGAAAGGTTTTTCATCCTTCTATTGTGGAAGTGACAGAAATACTAAACTAGTACTGCAGGAGTGAAGAAGTTGCCTTGGCTCACCAGCAATGGACTTACCCTGGGCTGTCACCTCACATACTTATAACAAGACAATTCCCTGGAGAACCTCAGTTAGGTTCAGATCCATCCTTACTTTCATATCTTGCCAGTTTCAGTGAAATGAAGATAATTTAGAAAAGTATAATTATCTTTCAACAGATCAAAGATGCATATATTGAGTTGAACTAATTGCAGTGAGGAATTTTGACCTATTTTCTTTGAAGTCTTACAAAAAATAAATTATGTGTGCCAATCCCATTTGCACAGGACAAGTTCAAGATTCCTGACAATGCTATTGCTGCCAATTTACGATTTTGTTATACGCACCAAACAAATTAATTTTTGTTCCAGGATCAGGCAATTATTCGTGCAGGTATAGGAGTCCAAATAAGGAGTATCTTCTACTTCTGTCCTGATGATTACCTGAATCCAAGTATTCGTTCCTGCTAGTTGCAGTTTTGCTTCATGTTTTCTACTAGTGAAATCTGAAGCTCTTGAGGTGGATGTAGATCAGCATCTCAGCACAGATTTACTTACTTACTGGTTAGGATCACAGAAGACTTCCCTCCAATGAAACAATGTTTAAGAATATACTATAGCTTACGGAATGCACTCAGTACCTGGGTGACAAGTGTTAGCCTTCCCTTCGCAGACTCAAATGCAAATGTGCTAAAAAGCATGGGTGAGCCTTCGCTTGGTGGCCCCCATATCTGTGTCAAAAAGTGGGCAGAAAGCTCAGAGGGGAAGAAGAGCAACTAGATCATCAGTGTGTGTGTAGCATGGCTGATTTCTTGCTTCTGAATTTGAAAGGAGATTGAATTTATCAATTTGAGCTATGTTCTCTGTTTTCTTAGATGGTAGTCCATGAATATGGGAGTAATACTATGCTATTCAGTTTCTGAGTCCACCTTCCCTGTACTTTTATGGCAGTTATCTTTGGAGTCATTTTCCTCCCTTCACCAGTTGTTACCTTCTCCTTAATGTTAGCAGCAAAAATCAAGCTTCAGCCCCCAAACTGCCTCCTTTGTATGGAAGCAGCATGGAAGCAGGAAAGGAGAGCAGATAGTTTCAGATGCACTGACCTGTCTGAGTTATAATTGGTCATATCATCACATTGGCTTCATTCTTTGGCATCATAGGTATGGAGAAAAGCAAGACACATGGCATGAATCTTAGCTCCCATTTATACCGGGAGAGGACTGGCCTTCAGTCATGAGCACAAACCATTAATGTTACATGACTACAAACTGTGGTCCAGTTACAGAGAAAGGCCATATTTCTTCTGTTTCTACTTGTTTAAAAAGTCCACGAACCTTGCTCCTCCTATTTCCCTCTTCACCTTTCTTGTCTCCATTCCCTTAGGGTCCTAGCTTCTACTGACTGACCTTTACAAATGCAACAACAATAATTATCCTGTAATTAGACACTCTAAGTCACGTTGTTGCTAAAGCTGTTGGTGTGGGAAGGAAGCAAGCGGTGCTTAAGGTAAGAATTTAAGACTCTTTCTTCGTTGTATCACCAGAGGTATTTGTGCCAAGTCCTTGGCATTTCATTAGGTGGTTGTTGGGGTTCCCTTCTAATTGCATCTCATAAGTTAGTGATTGCTGTTCATGACTCAGTGGTTCTGTCTCCAGACCACATAGATAGAGAGTAAAGGACATTCAGGGTTTCAGCAGATTTCAAGTTCCTGCTGCCATTATGGCCACTGACAAATGAAACCATTCAGGCTCATCATGCCAGTGCTCTACCATCCATATGGCATTAGAGGTGCACCTCAGTCTTCTGGTTTTCATCCCAAAGCCTGGAATGCAAAAGTTTGACTCTGGCAGGTGGCAAATAAGTGCAGCTTATGTGAAATCCAAATATCTGGCAAATCCTTCTTGGCATTGGTAATACCTCTGGGACCATAATTTTCGCTTTCCCATCAAAACAAGTGAGACTTTGGGACATTCTTGTAGAAGTGTCCCAGCTATGACAAGGTTTGGAGCACAGCCCTGGATTAAAGACATAGGGCTCTTCTTATCCACGCTTCAAGACACAGGCACTCCACTTAAATTTCTCAGCAACTCTTTGCATAGAAATGCAAAGAAATATGTGAGTTCCTTATAGTTGGGATTAGCAGCATTTTCACATTTTCCTTTTTTTCCTTGTCTTCAGTGTTCTCTGTGGTCAGCTGTTGCAGTGTAACAAATTCCTCAACCACTTCTCTGACTTGCGATGTGTAGCATGACTTCTCTGCCCACTCACTCCATGGCTCCTTCTTCCTCCCCTATTTGCCTTGTAAAAAAACTTGTTTCTTTTTTTCCACCAGTTTAATTTTTCTTGGGCACAGTACATCAAGTGGTGTCTGCAGAAATACACAGGACGGAATATCTGACTTTATCTCTTCGTTGTCCACATTTCAATGTCATACTGCTTGGATTGGTTATTCAAACCTCACAGTAAAAATACTACTAATAAAATCACACATTCATATAATACTCTGCCTCAGTACCAAATTTCTCTTGGCTCTTACTTACACTTGCCTTATTGATAAGCATCAGGCAAAAGAAGGGTCCCTAGGTTAAATCTATATTGCTTTGAATTTCCCTTCTATGCTTAACATCAGACGCCACCAAGACATCTTGAACTGATTTAAGGCCCTGGGGTGTTACTCAGTGCCATTCAAAACACAGCAAGCCACTTTCCATGTGCTGGGGCCACTAGGGCTCGTTAGAATGGCATTTTTAATAAAACTTAAATGTAACTACAACATTTTGCGGCTCCGCTCTCCAGATAAACCGCTACGTACGTCATTCCCCACTTCACCTCCCCATTTACACACCCACTAGACTTTTGACCAGCCAGCCAACTTCATTATGGGTGTAAATCTATTGCAATCAATAACATTCCTTCTGCTTGACACTTATTGTAGGCAAAAGTTTCCACAGGGTTGTTTGAGTGCATATCTTTTTTTAGCTTCCTATAACAAATGAAGTCTTGAAAAAAAGCCCTGAATGCTATTTTTCAGGTGAGGAAATGCAGGGGCATTAAAAACGCTTTGTTTTCAGATGCAGCTGTTCTATGTTCGAGTTGTTTTCTGGTCCAGAAAAGGCTGAGCTGTTAATAATGCTTGAACATTTTCCCTTTCTTTGTCTAAAATAAAAAAAATGCGCTTATCCAGTGCAATTTCTTCTAGGCAAGAATATCTTCAGGGTCACCAAAGAACCCTGTGGTGCTAGCTAGGATAGGACAGGTAAAAAAAGCATAAAGCCTATGCTGATGGATTAATACATTATCTGTGCTACTGGCTGAAATAAAATTCTGAAAAGACCACCTACAACTCACACGGACAATACTAACCAGCTAGGTCAGAAGAGTGTTTCTTGGGACCTTTCTCCATCAGAATTGGAGGGGAACTGGAGGAGAATGACCCTACCAGGAACTGCATCTGCTGGAGCAGAAGCCTTTCCAGCAGAAAGTTTTGCATTGTTTGTTGCAGATGGTAAAGTTATGCATCTCTTCTGCAGGTTTGCTCCTCTGACGATCCCGCTTAATGACATCTGTTTTGCTTCTGCTTTTAGTTTTCTGGCCTTGTTATTAAACTGTGTGTCATGCATGGGACAGAAGAATCAATACATGGATTCTCTGAAAGTGAATCACCACGTACCCTGTAGGATTTGGATAAATAGTCTGTCACACTTTCTTCACCTCTCTAGACTCCCATTTCAAACACACTGTGCAGCCCTCAGATAGAGGACAAAATACTGCTCTTCCCAAGTGTTTTTTCACTGATCAGGAAAGACCTATGCTGAGGTATTTTTCATAGAAGTCACTGTCTTATGCTTCCTAATGGGCTCTTCCATTGCCTTCATCAACTCCAGGCAGATTCTGTGTAGTTTTGTTTTTTGGCAAGGACTACTTCTTTGTGTATAGATAGCCACATATCTAGAGCTCCTAGCAGAGTTTTGAGTGTTACAGCAATAAATATATGAACAATTATGTGGTGGATGTGCTGTTCTCACCTCTTTTCCATCACAAGCCTCTCCTCCATTCAGTGGCTCTGCCCGCTGCTTGGCCACAGCTGACGGAGAAGGGAGGTGTAAACTCCTGCATGGCAGAGCATGCACCGAATCAACAGCCAGCACCATTGCTCCCAGCTTACACAGTCACCATGCGATGCTGTTTAATACCAGACCAATGAGGTGAATAAAACCTACAAAAGTTTATGGTGTGTAAATTACTGTTGCACCCTGCCCTCTGCCTCCGTGCTGAACTGCCTGCACCAGAGATGTATAAATGAAAACAGTCCCTTTCCATGCGATGGCAGAAGGACTTCCCAGAGCAGGAGAAATTACTGGGCAGTTATATTGGGATGAGAAGCAGGAGAAAGTGTCCCAGGCAGTTCTAGCTCTTGACATATCATCCCTTGAGCATCCTACTCCCAGGCACCTTTGGAAAGAGACTGTGCTGGAGAACCTCAGCTGGAGGCCAGAAGTCTCCTGCCAAAGCCTCAGCACCAAGAGCCATAGGAATGAGCAAAACTGTAGCCTTTGAGAGTGAGAAAGGAGGCAAAGCAGCGAGTAGGGGCAATATGCAGCTAATTCAAGGCTTTGAGCAAAGTATAGAGGTGAGGAAACCAAAGGTGCTTTGGAGGAGGGCTCTGCTGGGGGCTGTGCACAACAAGGACTGCTGTTTTGCCTCTTCTCAGCTTTCAAAAATGTCACTGTTGTGTAACCTGAATAGCTGCTGGCCATCCCGTATCTTGCATATTTGAGAAGACTGGAAAATTCTGTTTCAGAGTATCTAAAACTACTGAGGAAACATGTCATCGTAGACAGGCATCTACAATTCAGCTCAACACATAAGAGGCACTGGCAGCTGTTCTGTTATCTTTGGAGCCATTGCACAGTCTGTTAAATTGAAAACACGACAAAACATTTTGAGTAAATGCTGAAACTTTTACGATCTCTTAAGGGAAAAAAGAGTTTCAGATAATGTAATCTGATGAGTGTGGTACAGATGAAGAGATAGACAATGCCTGTTAGAAGATGCATATGCATGTTGTAAAATGAGAGGATATATCTGGCTCCATGCTTACAATAAGATCTGTGAGCACAGATTCCTTTAAATGTTCAAAATCCTGTTGCCGTAAGTAGAGCTCGAGCAGTGGACAGAGGCACTTTCAGAAGCAGTACTCTACATCTTTGGAAGAGTCATGTCATTTCAAAAGCTGGTGTCAGCACTGGGTGGTGGGTGTACTTGTAGCAGATGATTGGCTTTGCGTAGGTCATTTCACTTTCCGTGCCTCAGTTTCCCTCTTTGTAAGGCAAAGAGTAAAATCACTTGCATCATGAAGTGCTTCGGCATTGAAAAAATGTTCTGTCTAGGGCAAGGTTTTGTTGTTCTCCTGTTTCCAGATATGTAATAGGCCAGTGCAAGTCTAAGGAAGCTTTCTGAGGTGTTAGTTAAAAATAGTTAATGATATAAAAAAAGTAACTCAGAAACATCCAGGGGCTATGTTTTAAGAAGAAACTAATACATAGCTGTAGCAAGTACCAGCCTTTGCCAACACTTGCTGTAGTGTGGTACTTCAAGAGCTATAGTTAGGGCTAGTCCTGCTGAATCCAGGGGAATTGTAAGTGCTCAGCATGTTCCATGATCAGGCTCAGACCTCCCATTTCAGTGCAAAGGGAAGGAGTGACTCTCAGTATCACATCAGCTCCTGCAGATGTGGTCTGTTTCATGGTGACTGTGTGCAAATGCACGTCTCGCACACAATCAAACAGTTGTTCTGCTGAAACTGGGCAAAGGCAGAGCAACATCAAGTTAAAGGTCATCTCCGAATCTTTCATTTTCTCCCTCTGTTTTGCTTTCCCCAGAGCCCACGATTTTGTTTCAAGACTCTCTGGGAATTGTGCTGGCCATGTGCTCCTGACGGCACTCTGGCTGCATTTTGTTGATGAGCAAAGAGGTTCTCATGTAGACACTTTGCACAGTCAATTAGTAAAGTAATTGAGTGCTCTTTGGGATGAAAGGTATAATACACACAAGATTATTCACCATTTTCATTACATACCATATCCGGGAAGCTGCAGGAATGCAATGCATCTAGACACTTCATGGTGAGGTAACTCTGAATGACCTGCTTTTCCTCATTTACATCTGACTCAGTATCGTTTGAATACTGTGCTTTATGTGTGATATTGCCTTATTACTTTTACAACACTCAGAAGAAGACTAGAAGAGCCAGCAGGTCTCTGCCCTCAAGAGTTTGTTTTATCTGGGAGAAAATGAGTGGAAGGTAATACACAATAGGGAGGAGATGGGTGGAGAGCTTGAAATGGTTGGACTGCAGTATAATCATTATTATTAAAGTCCTTATGGATATCATGGGAGAAATTAGTCTTAGGTAAGGATTTGAATGGAATGAGACTAGCTGCTTAGCAGGCCAGAACTGGGAGGCTGTTTAAGCAGAGAAGGGTGGTGTAGGGAAAAGATTGGATACACATATATATATATATATACACACACACTTATATATGGCTATATACAAATTTTATATATAAGGTTATATAGAAGATGATATCACCCAGCCCAGTCTGTAAAGACAGAGCTAAAATGGATGTCACACCTTTTATTTGGAAACATCCCATCAAATCTCCTCTTCTTAAGGCTGCTTGTAAATTTTTAGGATCAGGTTTTCAGAGGTACTTGTTCTGCTGGGCAGAAAGTGGCTGTTTCTAAATGTCGCGGTTTTGAAACCTTGTCTCTTAAAAGCTTGTGCTTCAGGACACATAGACGTTGCGTGTATGGTGGAAAATGGGGAATTGTTTTGCTGTCTGTATTAGATGTCTTGCTTTTGTATCGTTATCATGCTTAAAAAGTGCTAGTTAAAAATACCGGGGTACCGAACTGCCCGAATCCTCTGCCACAGGAGTGCACGCCATCCAACACTAAAGCTCTCTCTTGTGGTTGTGATATGCAAATACATGTACTTTATTAGAGGCAAACGTGGTTCACAAACTACCTCAGCAAAACACAAAGCTCATGAGGAGTTGAGAAATCATGTCTTAATTTTATATTAAGTAAGCTGACATTTTCTACTGCTAATACTAAATGGCGGATGTTTATTATGGAAATTACTGGCTTCTGTTTCTCTTCTAATACTGAATCTGTTGCTTGAAAAGCTCCCTTCTTCCATATAAGACATTGCATTTTTCACATCTATTGCTGAAATAGCAAAAAAGCCAATTCAGGTGCTTACAGTCACAACCTTCCCACTGTGCTTGAACATCCAGCTTCCACTTACAAGAATAATTTTGCTCTGGCTAGCTTTGATTTCCCTTGCTGAAACCTCGTTTGCATTTACATGCTGAGCCTCTGAAGCCACGAGGGCCGGCAGAGCCTGGGAACGGCAAGAAAGTGCTGTACAGCACAATGAATATGGAAAACAACTGGACACCCATTAGTTTTGCAAAAACAGAACCAGTTCCCTGCAGATGAAAGCTGATTCATACGACATTTTTCTGACAGCGAGCACTGTCTCTGCTGATTAAGAAATTGTCTGATCAGATAGTGAAAGTCACGGCGAGCTGCCGTGTCATCTCCTGTTGGTGCCAATGTTTCGTGCCGCTGGGAATCCGGGCTCATCTGAACGGCTTTGTTCTGGCATCGAGCTGGATTTGTGTTCTGTCTTTCCTTGGCCAGAGGGGAACTGCGAACAAAACTTTGCGAACAAATCTGAATTAGTTTACAGATGCTCCCTAAATGCCTTGGGGTGGTTAGAAAGTCTCTGCGGGCTAGGAGGCAGGGACTTCCCTACTGCTTGGCGGTGTCAGAGGTGAAAGTACCGAGCTACCCACTGGCCTGAGCGATGTCGGTCTTATTGGTGGGGACAGCACGGCGGCGAAGACTGTCTGCCAGCCCGCGGTAGGAAATGTCTCTCTTGGCAAATGTTCATTTTGCAGAGTGCTGAGGTGCTGCTGGATTTGCTTTTACTCCTGCTAATAAGAAAAATTAAGGCAGAAAATGAAAAAGTCTTCCAAAGGGTCTGAGCCATGAAGAAGATGTAAATGCTTCCTTCCAGTAGTACAGCAGAGAGGTTGCTGTAGCTGGAGGATGAGTCAGAAGATCTGAAGAAGCTTGTGAACCTGATCAAAGGTGCAAGGAAAAGGGCAGAAAGTGGCACGGGGACAGGGATTTGGGTGAGGGTCTAGCACTGGAGCTGGATGGGGGGAAGCGGGAAATGCATTTCTTGGCTGTTTGGCATACAGCTTTCAAACCCACCAGCCCACTGTCTCCACCCGTCTCCTGGGTCCCTGCTACAAGTCACCCCACTGACCGCAGTGTCTGGTAGAAAAAGCTGTGCACTCCAAACAGGGCAGAGTCCCAGACCAAGCAGCCTCAGTGATAACATTTTTCTTCCCCTTCTGTTTTACTGAAGAAAACTTTCACCTTTAGGATGCATCCAAACACAGGTCTCTTTCTTTCTGAATTGGTTACATGAAATTACACTAACATTCTAATCCCAGCAGCTCTCAAACAGAAAATTCTATGGGAAGTTTTGAAAGCCTAAAACTCCTTCTACTCTGTGGAGTTGAGGAAAAAAAAAATGTTTTCAATATTTCAAACAGTTTCTGAGATTTGGGATGCTGTGGACTTACTACTTCATCTTCTTTTGTCCTTTTTGTTATTCCACATCACAAAATGGGGTTTAGATAATTTCTCTTTTTCTGTTTCCTGTTAGGTGGATGCTCCAAACTTGACCAATTTCAGAAAGTTAGAGGGTGGCTACGTAAATAAAATGTCAATAAAAAAAGAATTTTATTTTCTCTTCTGATCTTGGTAATGCAAAAAAAAAAGAGTGAAAGATCGACAAAGAAAACCCAGACATTCTGAGGATATTTTGGCTGGTTTCCAAAGGGTCATTTTAAATAGAAATAAAAGCATTTTAAACCGAAAATTTCAGCCAGCTCTAATTATCTAAATGATGGAGGGGTCACTTACCCACTAACTGAGTTGATTTTTTTTTTAAATGCAAATCTAGGACTTGAGTAAAGATGGCAAGATCAGGCTACAGTTTGCCTCACTGCAAAGCTGGTAATTAAAACTCAGTTGATTTTGAACGAGACTTTTATTTTGCTCATTGTTTTGAAAGAAACAATAAATTTTCCTAGACAATTATAAAATGACAATTCTAAAGGACTGGAAGAACAAGTCTGTTGAATGAATCCAGGCATACCTGTGACTGCTTGGAATCGTTCCTGCTTTGGTAGAAAGGAACAATTTAAAAGATCGACGTGCTTGCAGGGCTTCATTCTCTGAATCATTGGCTTCTTTTGATGGCAACTAACAGCTAAATTGGGCTAGAGAGTGCTTATTAAGAGTGAGGAAGCCCTGAGCCTCTGCCAGGGCTGGATCCTTTGTCTTGTGTTGATGCAAAATGCAGCATAGATGATCAGGCATGGCTTAACACACAGAAGCATGATAGTGGGGTTACGAAAACAAAGCTAACAGGCGTGCAAAAGGAAAACTGGAATGCTTCTGACCTCTTTTAAAAAGTAAGGCAGAATGAAGGGCTTTCCTGATTAAGTTTCTTCAGAAGTTAATTTACCAAAACATTCAGTTAAGAAAAGAAATGTGAAAAACCATGATCATCCCTCATTATTGTGACAGTGTTTTTCCCAGAGCTAGAAGTTAAAATCCTCAAAACAGAACTCGTCAAGCAAGCATCAGACACTGCACCGACAGAGTCACTTCAAAACCCATGAACACCAGTGGACAGTCCTATTCATCAGCTCTATCCCCCTCCGTGGACTTCAAACCAAGTTCTTCAATTTAAAGTGGTGATTTTCAGGAGGAAAGGAAAAACGGGCTTTGAATTTTTCAAATGCCAAAGCGTATTTGTGAGCTGGTTGGAGCTGCGCTGCTCCGTCTTGCTGCTGCAACCACGTAAGCGCCGCTTTGGAGAGATAGGGCTGAGCCTGGCAGGCACAGAGCAGCCAGAACTCAGCACGGGTGATGGTGTCCAGAAAGAAAGTCTGCTGAAAAGCTTCAAAACCAAACCAGCATCTACCCTGAGTGTGGAGGAATGGGCAAGTTTACCTGCTGTTATCGGATAAATGTGTTCTGGCCCTGATCTGTAGCTGAGGAAGTCAGACTGAGCTACCTTCCAGTCCTCTTCCTGCAGTCACATTTTTAATGACAAATACATGCTCTCAAAAAAAAAAACCAAACAAAACAGAACAAAGGAAAATCAAATCAGAAGTCAAAACACGCTAATAAAACCAGTTACTATCTATTTGTAAATATGCCTGTATGCCCTTGCTTAGAGCATTTTTTGTTCAGGATAGCAGAAAATCTCATGCTGCAGAGACCTGATTTTTACAGGAAGTAAGTGATTCTTTTATAAAAGTCTGAAAATTTTTTAAGTTGTCCCAAGACCTACTATACAATTTTCCTGGTGTTGTTTTAACTTGGAGCTGAAAATGGAAATAATTATAAATGGCAGAGTTAACAACAGAGTTTACAAAGAGATTATTATAGCTGTTATTAATGTACATATTCAGCCAGACATGTGTTTGGATAGGAGACCTGGTTTTTCTTCTCTGTCCTGTAACACCCCATGAACAACTCACACGTGTTGGTGAATCGTTATGCTTGCTCAGAAAAATCCATAGTTCATATTGAAAAACAAGCTCTTATATTTTGCCAGAAATGAAAGAAACAGCAAACAAACAGCTCTAAAGTTCAGGAAAGGTGATTTAAATTTACCGATAACAGTGTCTTCATAACTGTTGACTTTTGAAAGTATGAGAGGAACGAAAGGGAACATTTCCTTGGTTTCGTTCCCTGGTGTCGTTCCTCATCACAATGTAATTGAAGTGCTGCATTTTATATTGTTGCTTTGCAGGTTGCCTGTTTTTAAGGGTACACTGTCACATAAAATCAAACAATGCTTTACCTCTGGAATGAATAACACTTCCAACTACTAAAACTGATTGTTAAAATGTCATGTTAGTTCATTCCGTAAATCACTAGTGAAATCCTGACCTTACTGAAATCAATGGAGGTTTGCCACCTGCTCCCATGGGGCCAGAATTTAGCCTCCAGGATTGATGAATATGCAGAATGAACAATATCTCCAATTACTTGCTTAGGTCGGGCAAGTGCATTCCTTGTTCCCATTCCTTTTCTGCTTTCATAGTCCCTCACATCTTCAATAGGGCACTTGGGCTGCTGGGCCGTCAGGCTGATGAACTGCCAAGAGGCAGTCTGATATACAGCTGGTGGGGAGCTTCATCCTGCAAACACTTCAGCACATACAAAGCTTTATCATATAGGTGATTCCACTGGAGCCATAGGTCAGCCTTCTCATAAGTGACATAGTTGTGGGTGAGTTTATTACCCATTTTACATCTCTGTGTCAGATGCAGAAACAAAGCACAAAATGTTTTCTCTTTTCATTTACTAAGGGAGTGAGTAATAAGCTCGGTACTTATTTATGTTGCCTTGGACAATGAAGGGAAAATATTTTGCTCTTTGTTTTTGCCTAAATCATTTTAATTGCCTTCTGGAAAGTCCACTTCATATAAAGAAAGCACATTTGAAAACATAGCTGGGAAGTTCATCACTTATGAATTGAAAAAGCAGCATTTGTTCCTCTAATCAAGCTGTCCAGGGTTGATGTGTTCACTACAGTGTGTTTACTCATGCTTCATCTAATTTAGGTTTAAATAGTAATCATATGTCTATTTAAGACCGTTATTTAAAAATTAGAAATGAGCCTGAGAAAAACCCTCAGACCTTACTTCCCCATAGCTCTTGCAAGTTTTGACCCAAACTTACTGGTTTATACTCTGTTGCACACAAGCTTTAAGGGAGAGGGCGAGGGGAGTGGGAAAAGGGAGAAAGCTGCATGTCACATCAGAGCATTAACCCTGGGTCTTCCCTTAGGACTGTCATCCTGGGAGCTGGGGAGCCAGGCAGTTTGCCTCTCTGCCTACCTCTGCTGCTGTTTAAAAATGCAATGTGAGCAGCACCCTGCCTCAGAGTCATCTGGCAAGCAAGGTCCCAAGCTGCAGCATTGTGGGACTCCTGCAGGTACGCAGGATAGAACTGTTCACTTCAAAATGCTTTTCGGCACAAGTCTGCGGGCTTATTTCATTGCCGTCTCGAAGCCTGGAATCAAACACAGAGTGTATCGGATGTCTCCAGCAGCAACTAAACTCATGCACTCTTGTAAATCTCCCTCGTAATCCCCCTGTTGCTGACACTTTATTAGCCAGGCATTCCGGGCTGTGCTTTACTGGGGCACCTCTAAGTGATTGCAGATGGTATTGCTGTGCTAGGGTTCAGATGTGCTACCAAATAGCTGTCTTCATATTTTCCATGCTTTGCCTCATTTGTCAGATTGGTTTTAACCCTCTTGTGTTCAGGATGTTTCCTACCTCAACTAAGGAGCCGAAGGTGGACTGGGCATCTAAGCAAATGCCAGGTATTTTCACGGCTGCATGGCTGTACCAGGGAAACTCCTTGAGCAAGCTCACTGCATTGAATCTCCAAGAAATGCTGAGCACGGTGAGGAGCTGTGTCAGCTTTCAAGGGCACATGAGTTCTGGGAAGTGAGGAATTGGATGGAACTGCCCAAAGCAGCAGCGATAAGAGGTGATGAACCTGCACCATGCAGATCAGTTGGCTCAGCTGCAGCACAGCTCCAGCTCGCAGCACGTCTCATTAGTGCACAGGGAAAGCCATTGGCTGAGCTAGCGGAAGTTTCTGGATTAATAGTTCCTATTAATGCCGTGCTAGCATAAATACATTGCATCCAGACCTAAATCTGGTTTGTAACACGCAGCATGCCTGGGTCTCTGCTCTGAGCTCCCCCCCATTTCCAGTTCTGGGTCGGTGCTGGAGGACGAATTGTGGATTGACTACAACCTCTCCTGCCAAGATAGCTGCAGTGAGGAGAGCACATACAACACCGTCTCGTTTCCCATCCAGACTTAACCCAAGCATCTGCTGAGCATCTACAGTGAAGGGTACTGGAAAATCAACATTTTTATCCCTCTGTGTCTTTCAGTAAGAAGGACCTTTGATAGATACATTCCTGTTGAATACAGGCTGGAGTTCTGGACTGCTCACATGATCTTTAAATTTAATGCTGCAAACCTTGCATAATGAGCTCAAGGTCCATAGTGCTGGGCTGGATAAACTGTAACCTGCCACCTTTCTTAACAAAGTGGAGTCAGCAGTACCCACAGGGTTAATTTTGGTTTTCTGTTCAAGTTAATACACTGCTTGTTTTTCTCAAAGCATGAATGTGACGTGGAATGTGTTTTATCTGTATATGAAGGCCTTACTCAACTAAGGTAATGAGAATTGCAGATGGTATCTGTAAGTACTTCAGAATTAACAGCTATTTGTGAGGAATGGTCTTTTGGATTTCGAGTTGGAGAAGTAATGCTGGTTAAAGGAAATGGTGTCAGAAATTTCCTGGAAATGAGCATACATTCCCAGTAGTATCTAAGGAACCTGTTGTCCCAGCACTATAACATTCAGCATATAAATAGCTTAAAGAAGGAATTTTAAAATTCAAAGCACAGCACCTGTGTATTCTAAACCATTCATTTAATTAATTGCTTTGCCTGAGAAATGCTTGCCACAACCATTGAAATAATGTAAGGAAGGCTCATAATTGTCTAGTGAAATGTATACAAGTGTTTTTATAACAGCTATTTTACAGAAGCTCTGATTTCTCTGGTTAAATTGAGTGTAATAAAGACAGCAAGTCTGTGACAGACAAGTTGTGTCACCTGTGTTTCCAGATGGGACACAGCATGGAACGGCTTGCTCATCTTGACTATTAGTTTAGCTCTATTAACCCACATTGCCCAGAGTAACTAGATGCCTGTCAAATAAGAGCTGTGGGAATTTCACTTATGATTCATGCTTTTTCCATCCAACCAAACAAGCCCTACTAAGCTGCTTTACTCCATAAACTGGACTGCACAAGTAATATGATGAAAAGCATCATGATTTATATCCTGAAGAACATGTGTCTTCCATATAGGTACGTTAGCAAGTCCCAGATTTTGGCTAAAAGGTTTGGCCAAGTTAGGCATATGTGTTACTGTGGTTAATATGAATTTGTTCTCTACATATGGGCAGCAGTCTGATCTCACATCTTGTACTCAACAAGACTTACTGTATTATCATGGATGATTAAATGCACATAAATTAAACAGGCAGCCAACAGTGGCTCTTTTACTAGAAATTTGTTTGTGCATTATTGCAGCCAGATTTTCAGAAGAAATCAGCTCCCAGCTAGACTCCAGAAGAAGCAGTCTGATTTTTAAAGTAACTCGGCATTTTGCACGCTGAGCTCCTGAAAAATTTGGCCATGAGTACCATTCTATTCCACCACTCCCCTCACAGTAATATAGGTTGCTCATAGTAATATATTGACCATCAGATCCTCTGACATTCATTATGATCCTGTATTTTGCTTTCCATGTAGACATATTTCTTCAAGTTGAAAGGGAAAAAACATTCTCCAGTATCGCAGGAAATTAGGAAGCTGGTGGTATCTTCTGCTCTGTTCTTATGAGCTAAGTAGTTCTAATGTCTGTTACCAAAGGTTTTATGTAGGTATTTTCTGGGTGTTGTGAGCTGTGTATTTCATAGCTTCCGGTACATGGGTTGTTCCACCAACTTTCTGAACCAAATATCTATTATATAGCACTAAGAGACTGGTCTAGTGAAGATGTCCCTGCTCATAGCAGGGAGGTTGGAATCAGATGATCTTCAAGGTCCATTCCAACCCTTACCATCCTATGATTCTATGATTTGCTTTAAACCATGTAGGTATCATTGCCTGATGCTGCTGGGTAGCAGAACTTGTCATCTGCATGCTAATGGTCCTTAACGACTATCAATCATTGGTGATTTTCCTTTAGCTCAAAAGATGCAGACTTTGTCTATTTGGTGCAAAATATTCAGCTGTGTTTTCTTCATATTACAAAGTTCTAGACTGTGATGTCTTTGATATTCCCTTTTGGAAACAGATCATTTCTGGTAGGATGGAAATTTGCCCATTACAGAGAGCATATATTGGGAATTTATCAGTGCAAAATGTGGAGGCTTTTCTATACCTTTAAGCATACGGTTATTATAGAAAAAAAACACAGATATCTTATTTAGTTTGATACATACTATACTGGTTAAACAGTTTAGTAGGTGTGTGTAAGCAACATTTACTCTAGGGATAACTACAGGTAGAGTGAAAAAAATTTTCTAGTGGAGAGCTGGCCTTGATTTTCTCACTATGCTGATGAAAATAGCAATGAAATATTAGTAATACTAGTAGGCTAAAGGAAGAGTATTCAGATCACTAAAAATTGATCAGTTCTGCATGATCTGAGTGAAAAGTGTGCTGATGCATGATGTTGAACTTATACCTACAGATGGCAGATATGAATAATGGCAGTGCAAAGTTAAAAAGTAATATCATCCATTTCGCTTAGGTATATTTGAGGCATTGGGGATGTGTGGGTGGGTATTTCACATGACTGAGCTCTGTTCCTGCAAGATATTACAAACACGTCGCCAGCATAATAGATCTTAATAAATCTGTTTCCTTAAGATTTTCCATAATTATTTTTGGATCTACTTTTGCTCTTATGTCAACAGGAAGTGAGACAAGAAGATTTAAGTCCTGCTGTACCTGGGGAACAGATGTAAAATTGCTTTGCTTATTTGTGCAAGTTTTAATCAATGATTTCATACCTGAGGAACAGTCTCCAAAGCCCATCATCTGCCACATCAGCAGGTGAGAAAATGCAATGTTTGTAAGGAAGAAACTCAGAATAGGAGTATGGAGAAATTATTTTCCACTTTTTTGAGACCTTCTTCCTCCACATTTCCTGCTTTACTTTACCTTTGTGGCCTCCATTGAAAAGCATCGGGTAATGCCTAACCTAAATGTTGCTTTAGTCACACACCACTAGTCACCCAGAAACCATTGAATGTTATTAAACTGCACTCATTTCTCCTTGGGTTCCATCAATTATCAAGACTAATGGTAGAAGAGTTCAGCCAAGGTTAGAGCATGTGTATGTCTCAGGGCCATGGGGAGCTCTGTATCATTGCTCTGAGCCAACATAGAAGGCACTGTGGGTTTGATTGCTTCTGGGGCCATAAATTGAGGAAACACGCAAGTTCCAGTGATTCCCAAGTCTCCCTGTAGAAATAAGAAGGGAAGGAGGAGGATCAGCTACTAAAGTCAGCAAAATGCTTCTCAGAGCAGTTCACGGCAACTTCTCTAATCTGCAGTACATCAGCAAGTTTATCACTAAAACAGTTCATTTCATGCTTGTTTGCTCATCATCTGCATTTCCCTTTTGAAATGTTTTCTTCTTTTCTGTGCATCTCTCTTCCCATCACTGTCATGGCTCTTCAGTTTGTCACTCTTGTGGCTCCACCAGGCAATCCCTGAGCCCCAGGACTGTGAGAATGGGGAAGAAAGATGAGGATTGGAAGGGCAAGGGCTGAAGGTAAACAAACAGAGCTGCATGTCAGTCGTTGTGTCAGTGCCCTTTTCAGCTTAGCAGTTCTACCACTTCCTCATCCATGGCTCTGCTGAAGTTACGGCTTTGGCTGCACATCTAACCCATTTCCATACAGCTTTGAAAAAGGAACGGACTTCTTGGATGGCCTCAGGTATGCACCCTCAAGGTCTTAATTTTGCTGCAAGTAGTGTGGATTTTACAATTAGTGCAGAAATTGGCTGTAGATTGGAAGGCACTTCCACATTTACGCAAAGGGAACACAGCTTCCATGAGGTATACGCTTACCTATAAACGTAGTCTGATTCTGTCAGCCCATATTTGGCTGTACTCTTGCTTCTGCCAGATGACTTGAAGTAACACATGTGATGGGATTGCATAGATTCAGAGGGTGAAGGAAGCAAATACCAATTTTAAAGTCTTTGGGGACTGTCTGTTATTATGAGAAAGTGGAAACCTAATTAAAACAAAGGTTATGAAAAGTAATTTTGCAATTTCCTTTCATTTGCCAATAAAGGCATTTAGATTATATATGACAGTCCAAAATTTGTTCAAAAGCCAGAATCCAAAATATCTCAATATGAAGATCTATTTGTAGAAAATGTTTAATCTCATCCAGTCTCTAAATTCAGATGTGAATCATGAATTCCAGAAAATTTCCCATAACAGCTGTATGTTAAAACCTTTCCCAGCTGTCATAAGTTTGTTCATTTTTTAAAGTTATTAAAGGATACGCCCCTGCTAATAGTTCTCAGATCATGGTGAGACACAAAAGGTTTATGTATTTCAACAGAATGCTATTTTGCATTTACAGTTCTGCATAAGAGAATGGCTTGTTATTTCCCCTGAGGCTGATCAATACTAGCAGGAATAAGAATGGTGATAACTTAAAAGTGTTCTTTGAAAAATCGTCCAGGACTTGAAACCATGAACAAAACACAAACGCAAACTTAAAATAAGTTCAAGTAAGTAAAATGTGATTTTAAAACCTTAAACAATCGCCCTTGCCAAATCCAATAAGCTAGTTCTGCCTTTTTAATTTGGTTTCAGTGACTTTAACGGGATCAGAACAACAAGGAAAAGAAAGGATCCACAAAACTGAATTCGTTTAGTGCAGAGAGGACCTTCTGGTCCTTTAGTGACCTGGTTCTAAGCACTATCAGCTGCCAGTCCTTCAACCAGCCCAAACTGCTCCAGATCTTAAAAATGCAATAACTGTTTTGGGGCATGACAGTGAGAGCTCTTGGAGTCCTGGGTTTTCTGATACGAAGGATACCCCTTCTAAGGATAGATGTATCCACCCAACCAAGAACACACACCTTTTTCATAGTTTGCTGAACAAACCCAAGTGTTTTTCAGTTTGAAAAAAACCAGTAGTTTTGCTGATTTTTTTCTTGCCTTTGAAGTTATTTAACAATTTCTTCTAACTTTTTAAAAGAAATGTTTGCCTAACTTAGCAGAAATTGGTGCACCATGTCCCCACATTTGAGTTTTGCACTTGTTTCCTCCTGTGTAGACCAACGTAACAATTATTTCTATTCATTAGAAGTACCATCATTTTTCCTCTTTGAAAAAGGAAAACATAAGTTCTAAAATGTTAATCTTGTCAGACATATGATTCTGTGATCCTCTTTTCTCTTATTCAGAGCTTTGAGGATGTAGAAAACTATCTATCTCCATAAAAATATAGCTCCTCCTTATTCCTGGGCTACTAGTAACCCTTCTGTTTATGCAATTGCTGCTGATTTTATTTGCATTAGTGCTTGGCACTTCTTCAAATTAGTGCACAGATTGTGTGTTTTGTCCCTGAAAAGGAGCAATATAATTGATGATCACTTTAAAAAAAGTTTGGTTTCAGAAAGTTGCTTTGCTTGAAGGGATCATTGGCAGTGACAGTGGTAGAAACAATTTTCCAGGACAATATCCAACTGGTTTTATCCAGAAGGCTGTCCTTTCTTTAACATTTTGCCTCATTCACTAAAGAGCTTCCGCAATTGCAGCAAATGAAGCAGACATCTTACAGACAACTTCTTGCTTTGATGTTCAGCTCTGATGAAACCCCAGAGCAATTCTATCTTGGGCACCAATAAGGCAGATGTCCTGTGATCTCGTATATACAGTACATGTGCACAGAGAGCAGATCAAAATGTCCCTACAAACTATCATAACTATTTTTTTCTAATTTTGAATGTTTAACTTTGCAGCCTTAATAACCTTTGAATGTGGGGAGCAGAGAGTTTATTTTGTTTTGGCTAATTTGCTAGGTAAAATGAAAATGCATGAAAAACAGACTCCTCTTCATCTGAACGGGAGGGATATCCATCGGGCCCTGCTGCCTGAGCCAGCAGCATCACTGAGAGCTAAAGGAGCCAATCATCCTTTGCGTGGACAAGGAGTAGCAGATGAGACAATTCTTCGCTTCCTAGAGCTTTGCTGGGAGCAGGGACCGGGAGTTCAGTAGGCTTTTGGGGCAGCAGTAAAGGAGGACCATGGTATTTCAGGTGGGAATAAACTCTGTACTCTTTACTCTCAGACCTGTCCCTTCAACAGTTTAAATCACAAGATTATATAGGTGCATTTATCCAAATGATGGGTGTCGATGGTCAATGAATCACCTAACTGGCTCGGTATGATTGCAGATATACATGCCCTACTGTGTTACAGCGGTAGCAGCAATATAACCGTGATGATCTAAGGACATAAGCAAGTCAGGGTTGGTAGGTAGACCCAATGTTTTTTATTAAACCAGATGATGCAATTGGAGTAATCTTTCAGATGCACTTAAATGAGGTTTTGGTATATTCAGGAACTTTTCCAATTGATTCAAAGTTGTACAGAAATAATCTGCTTGATCAAGGCCAGAATGCTTAGCACCATATAAAATAGATCCCTATCTCTGAAAATCTGATTACTGATTTGCTCTGGTTAGAGCCTAATCCATGACAGAGAGTTTGTATTTTAACCAGAGGCACAGCCCAGTAGCTACCCTGAGCCTTTTATTGGCCTTGCTTATAATTTTACATCTTTTCACCCTGTGGACTCCAGGCCAGCTGGTGTGGATTGCCTGTTGTCCATACAAGGTCTGGATGCTGGTGTGTGCTCTCCCTTGGTCTGTCTGTCTCTCTGCCACAGTTGTTTGCTAAAGAGGAACTTGAATGTGAAGTTACCTGCATGCAGTGTGGATGCCTTGGGGATGAAAAACCTTTGAGAAACTGGGGAAGCGTCAATGTAGAAAGCCCCCTACTTTCTGGAGCCCAGAACTAGTTCCTCTGATCTTTTCATGTGACACCAGGGGAGTCCCTGAGACCTGTATGCCGAAGACACCTACACAGAAGAGTTGTCTAACACAGCTGAATAGAAGCGATGCATAACTCCTATCATGGCCTCTCTGAAGGTCCTGCTCATCACCACTGCCCCTCACTCCCAACCACCCATCACACCTTGCAATGAAGCTAGATGGGCTTCTGAGGCACTTGCAGTCTGATGTGGCAGTGAGAGGCGCATGAAAGCACCTGAAGTCCAAGGCTGGAACCATCATCTGTCAGCTCTGGGTTTAGACTCAGTTCTCTTGAGGCAGAAAAATCTGCGTAGAAAACCAGTTTCCAATGGACCTGTGCTCCATTTAAGGGTGTCCACTCTCAGAATCTGGTTTAGACTCACTTTGAATTGGGTTACCGGTTTGGTTACTAAATTGATACAGAAACCAGCTAGATGCCAGACTGCCATTTGAAATGAACAGAAATTCAGGGGGGTGTATGTTAAAAAATCAAGAATTTAAGAAGGATGCTGCATGGTAAATAGTTGCTCCTGAAAACCCAATATTCTGTTCTGTTGTCAAGCTGACAGACTGAAACAGGCTCAAGTAATTTCTGTATCAATAACATCACACCAGTACAAATGCTGCAAACTTCTTTAAATAGGTCTCTGAATGCAAAGAGGTTAAAGATACAAAAGGACAGGTAAAATGAGACAATAATCTGGGATTACTGAAACAAGCCCTGTAACTGTTGAGCCCTGAGGAAAGAGAGAGCTAATGCACTTCATCTAAACCCTCCCATAAATGGTTTGGGTAATTAGAGGCTTAGATTTATTGAAAACAATGAAAAATGTCATAATTACCTTTACATATTTTTCTTTCTTTCACTGTTAGAAAATTATCCCAGTAATTTGGCGTTCAGTGAGCAGGGCACATTTTGCGTTGTTGTTCCACCACTGTGCCATTCTGGGCAAAAATGCTTCAGGGGAACCCTATTGAACAGGTCTGTTCTTTTCCTTTTTAAATCTTGTAGCAATTAGCAAGCATTTCACAGATAATTTTGGTCAAATAACATAACTTGGCAAAATTATGCCCAATTCTGAAGGGCTGCAAAATATACCCTTGTTCCAGATGAGAGAGGTTTTCTTCAAATGAGAGATGTCCTACAGGCTGGAATAAAATCAACACCAACTGAGAAGGAGGTTCAATTCTCAACCATTTTTTCTCAAACCTGAAGTAGAAATTGATACTGGTAAAAGCATCTATTAGAAACCTCTGTGATACTCATTGCACAGCAGAGGGAAAACTCACAAGAAACCTAATGACCATTCTTTCATATGAGTCGATGACGAAGGTGGAACAAACTAGCAAGAGCCCATGTGAAGGCAGACATCCAAGGCCTGAGGCAGAACTGAGGCAGCCCAGCCATATGAGAAGTGGTCATATTTCAAAATAAGCTAGTCCAGCATAATCCTGTTTATGAAATGCAGGTGGAGTATAATTCAGAGTTTGTGGTTTGAGCTTTAAAACTCATTATGTTTTTGTTCTACACTCCTTGGAGACCAACTGACTCTTTGTACGTTAACGTCAAGATGCTCTGATCAAATAGAGGGCTGAAGTTTACAGCTCTGGTGTTCTGATAACTAAGTGTGGACATAGGACAATTCTCCTTTCTGGAAGCTGTCATCATCCTGCAGCCTGGATAACCTGAGTGATTTGGCTTTCAAGCCTCAACACAAGTCATGCCTCATTCGCCAGGCATTTTATGACTTTGTCTTGAGTGAGAGCATGTGGTTTGCAAGATAAGATCTGGCTAGGAAAGAGCAACCAAAGCTTGGATATGACAGCGAAACTTAAGAAATGCTGACAGGTTAATAGTTTTTTTCGCTTTCAAAATCCTGTAGTGTTTCAGATCTGCCCCTGTATATGTCATTTCCTGGGTAGCCCTTGGTAGCTTTAGGCTGAGCAGACTGGCTGTACAATGTCCCCTGGTCATGCTGGATGTTGGGATTACAGACTACCTCCCTGATATATAAAGATCCCACCATATAAATATTTCTGGAGAGGTTTCCCAGAAGTAACTGCACCATCACACTTTCAGGGGCTTACACTTTTCTAAGTAGTCACGAGAGAGGCTTTGGGAAACTGGGACCCTGAAGAGCAGGTTCTTTGGCTGCCCAGGAGGTCAGAAGCAGGGTCAGCCGGGGCTGGGGATAAGAGGAAGTCTGCAGGAGAGATACATTCCTAAGCAGAAAAGTGGGAACTGGCTTTAGCGGGATGTGCTATGCTGATTTCTGCTGTGAGCTTTGTCTGTTAAGCAAGCTGTGAAGTGAGTAAAGGAATTTATTGAGGGACTTCAATCAGATTGTAGGCTTTGTGGGAATCTACTGCCTTCCTTTTGAAAACGGCTTTCCCACTGTCGCTAAAAAGACTATCTTTCTCGGATCGATGTATGAAGCCTAGAATGAGCCTAGAATAAGCAGACTGGTCTTTAAAAAAATCTCATAGGCTGCAATTAGAAAATGATTTATAAACATTCTAGTATGGAAGATGGTATGGACACAATACAAAGGGAAGGAAAAAACCCCAAGTCGCAGATGAAGCCTTAAATTCACAAAAGGGGTAGACTCTTACAAATATTGGTGTTATTAGCCTGGAGGTTTGGGCTTTTCATTTGGAGAGGAATGCTGGTAGTGATGAATGTATCAAAGACTCTCATTGACTTCTAAACCCAATGATCTCGTTCTTCAAACAGCAAGTATGATTTGTTTCAAAGAGGTGCCACAGCGTACAGATTTAGGTCAGATGGGGAGGAAGTGGAGTTCTGGCTGCAAGTTTGGGTTTCGTTCGAACTAAATGAGCTGGCTGTGATGTTTGCCTTTGGTTCGGCACTTGACTGTGCTGTTACAGACTAATAAATACAGCTCTTGCACAGTACAGCAGATCTAAAAGTGAGATCAAGTCTAATACATTGCACAGCTTAGTTAAAATGCTCCTACTGGGCTACTTACTATTGGGCTGGAATAATGACAGTGTGGTGCAGCAAAGGAATCCTTTTTAATTTATTTTTGGGTTTGAGCCTTTTGCTCCAGGTTTCCTGCTTGCGTTTCTGTTGATTTTCACTAGCAAAACTAATCTGAAGCAGTATAACAAAAGCAGTATGTGAACTACAGCACATTAGGAATGTTCCTCCTGGAATGGTGTAACCCTGATCCCCAGAGGCAGAGAGGTGTTTGTAGGAAAAAGGAAAAGCTCGCATCTGGTTTGATGTTATGGTAAGAGAAAAGGCTGGTTACCACTAGAGGGTGTATCAGCTGCAAAATTGTTATTGAAAACACTGGGATTTTGTTTGGAAGCTGATCTTTTTTGTTGTTCTGAAATTAATTTAAGCAGCCTCAATTATCTGATGTTTAGTTTTATACACAATTACATTCTCAGCATCATTCAGCCCACCTGAACCAGCCCATGGTGGGTGGCTTTGTCAACAACAGATAATTTATTTCGGCTGTTCCAATTTTACTTGCTTGTTGTCTAAGGCAGTGTTTGCAAAGCCCCAGGCAAAGCAAGATTATTTAAATGTATAAGATACAAGCATCTGCTGTATGCATTTTGTGGCACCAGATCCATGGTGTCCCAGCTCCCTTTACTACTTTGTTGGTGAGAACAAGTGAGGAGAAACAGCCAACAGTTGAGGGTGAGGACAGAAGATGGAGACTGCTGAACTCAACCCAAAATGAAGCAGCCTATGCTCCTGCTCATCTCACACGGGAAAGGTCAAGGAGCAAAGCATCCTGTCCTGTCTGCACCTCCAAGCGAGCTGGCCTGCCAGGCAACTCTTCTTCATGCTTTGCTCTCTTTCTCTTGTGAAGTATAACTATAAACACAGGCAAACAGGGTATGAAAATTCATCTCTTCAGGATGTGGGGATTCTCCACCTCTCCAGTGAGACACATTAAGGGCTTCCTTTTCGAATAAATTCACCATAAGCATTCTTGGCAATTTAGCTTCCGGGCAGCCTGAAGGACCTGGAGCAGTTGTGCTGTTGACAGGGGTAAGCGTTTCAGCAGCCACCTGCGCTTCAGGTGGGTTTGGATCAGTCCTTTTAGTGCACATTGAGGCCTCAGGAGCTGCATTTCTTGGAGGGTGGCATGTTTCAATTTAGACAAGGGAAGATTGTTAGAGCTTAGAGGATTGAAAGCAAAGAGGAATGTTTACATTCAGGAAGGAGGCTTATAAAGCCATTTCTAGTTCTATATGAGACGTGAAGTCTTCCAGCCCAATAGGTCTAATCTAGTTCCCCGCTATTTTAAACAGCCATGTTAAATAATCCTGTTCATAAAATAATCAAAGCTCCATCTGGTTCTCTATACTGTGTTCCATCCAAAACACCCAAAGACAGACTGCAAATTTGATAGGCAGAAGGGTGAAATAACTCAGGTTTGATCCCACTAGTCTTCCTGTGCTCCTGGCTCACAAAACAGATGCACAAAGGGCACTGTTTGCCTCCTCAAAGAGTAATAGGTGGGATTTACGTTGTAAATGCAATTTTTTCCCTTCCAATCCATTACATGAAGGATTGTGGCCTTCCCTGGGAACTACAGATGCTATAAAAGTCTAGAAGCAGATAGGACAGAATTTGCCTCATATTCTGACAGCTTCCCTCCCTGTGAACTGTGAGATGTGGAGCACATTTAGGGGGGAGGACAGCAAGGCTGTAAGTAAGCCTTTCTGGCTTATACTGCAAGTGCTAGGGAGCAGAGGGAGTTGGCTCTGGAGCTGCCTATGCCCTAGTTCACGGTGGGTGTATTCTGTGTCTTTTGTTCAGCTTCTGATGTGATAGCACGAGTTCTGTAAACGCCTGTCTCTTGTCCTGGGTCCCAGCGCTGACCCCTTGCTGTCCTGGGCCAAAGCCCAGCAGCTGAACCGAAGGCGGCTGAGTCAAGCCGTCCTGTCCCTTGCACACGCAGGTGGGTGTTGCGATGGCCGAAGTGCAGTGACCTGGCTCAGAGGAGACCCGTCAGTCTGATTGGCTGTGAAAATGAGGACCTCTCAAAACTGAGATTTTTAACAAATTAAGAACACAAAGAAAAGTGCAGGAAGTGTCCCATCCTAGAGAGGGATGAAAGGGTCCTACAAGGCTGCTCTATGGGCAAATCTTCTGTGAGTGTTGTTTTTCTGAATCGGTGTTTTCACACCTGGAAGCCTTTTACCTGCTTTAGTTACTTAACCACAAGCAGTGCTTAAGGGTCCGTCCCGAGAGGTGCTTAGTTTCTGCCAGGTAGCGGGATGCATAAGTTGAATTTGTACTGCAGTTCTGTTTGTGTTAAAAAAGCTACAGGGGGGAAGTCACCCTGTTCTCAGGAGAGGGTAGGACTCCCAGCTCCTCTGCTGAAAGCACGCTCTGTTAGAGCCGAAATTCAGCAGCAGATGGCACCAGCAGGATTATAAAACGGACTCTGAACATTTTTGTAGTGCCTCAAAACTCCCCAAATGTTTCACAAGGCATGCAGACAGCTAAATAAAAACTCTAGCACCAGTTACTGGCGGAGGCAACTCACGCCGAGTGGAACAGGGTGTCCTTTCCAGCAAAGCCCCGCACCGTCGAGGTGCGCAGGGGAGCAGAGCGTGTGATGAACATCGCCTTACACCCAGTCTGCCGAGAGTATTCGTGCAGACGGTTCTTCTCCAGGGAGAGCTTTGAAGCAAGGCGAAGATGGGCACCCTCTTCTGCAGCACAGACGGGGAGGGCCTGTTCGTTGATACACACGCAGGTTTGCATACGCACGCTTGCACAGAGAATAAGAAGTTTCTAAGGCAAGCAGGGAATGTTGGTCATTAACTGCTGGGAATTCACTGCAAACTGGACTCCCCACAACAGCCACCATCTGCAGGGAATTCACTGCAAACTGGACTCCCCACAACAGCCACCATCTGCAGGCTTAGATGATGCTGTAGGGGGAGAATTTCTCTTGCTGTCTTATCTAGCAAATGCACCTGAGTTCAGTTTCTGTCTCAAATGCTGACCAGGGCTGCTATTTCATTGTTCATGTACGTGGCCATAGTGAATATTTGATATAGGTAGAGCCCATGGGACCCTAGTTCTCAAGTGTTACATGCTACAGAACTAAGATTTCGGGGGTTTTTTCAAGAATATGCTATAGAAGGGACTAGTTAGTGTAAAATACTGAAGAAGCTAGTACATACATAAGCCAAGACAGGACAATCGGCACTAGTTTTGAGTGTGTGCTATTTTCTTTCCTTTAGTTTTTGACACACACTGGAAAAGAGTGATCACTTTAATCTATGTCCTGCAGTGTTTGAAGTGAAGGAAAGGAGGACAAATTAACCAGCCCTTGTTCCTGTTCTTTCCTAATTAAATACGATTGTCAGGACGTTCATAAATGGTGATAAAAGGAGACACAGGGTGAGGATGCTACATTTAAAAAATCAGCCTTCAGTTTTGGATCAGCATAGCTATACTTTTTGGAAGGGCTGCTGAAAGCAGGTTTCAAAGACCACCAGCTGCTCCTGGGACCACAGCAAAATGTATTTATGATTTGCGCTTCAGAGTTATTAGTGGCTTTCATTTCAAGAGGATAACACAATGCAGATTTTAGAAGGGGGTGCAGATGATATTAAAGGATGCTTTTTAGCTGTAGCAGTTATGCCATCAAATAGCTGCTATTTAAACATTTTTTTCTTCAGAGTCTATCTGCCACCCCTTACATGCCACTGTAACTTGTTGCTCAAATAAGATTTTCCATGCAGCTTTTTAACCTTATGCTTCAAAACTTGTTCTGCTGTGGAGTGTAATTTCATTTGGCAGAGTGGCCTGACAGTCGTGTCTGAAGGTTGCTTGATAAATTCTAAGGATATATTAGGAAGGGTGGACACTATATTTTACATTAAAATAATCATTAAATCTCTCGATTAGTTAGCAGCGTTGCAGTGGAAGTGTTCCAGAGATAGCAAGAGGAATATTAGTAAGCAGAAGAAAAAGACCTGTTTCTCCAAAGACTGTACAGTAGGGGAAGACCTTGTTTTCTAGCTCTCTTTAAGAAATGTGTTTTGAGAAAGAATTGCAAATGAACCACTCTTCCATGGAGGCAATTTGCATATCATTAGCCTTCTGGTTTTGTTAATTGTTTTCACCTAGAGGAGGTGGAAGAGTTCACTCTTTGTTTGGAAAATGACAATGCTTTCAGAACATGGAACATTTTATTAGTGATAGATGAGACCAACTTTTTTAACATTTTCTGTTAACTGCTACCAATTTTGATGGAGGTGATGAAGCCCTTTCAAAAGAAAATTGAGACCTTTACAATAGCTCACTCAAAATTTAATTTCCTTATACTTCTATGTATGTGGCTTTTTCAAATAAAGAAATATTTTTCTTTTGTGTCTTTCTTCTCTTCCCTCCCTCCAGTTCCCAGGGTAAAATGTAGCACCGCACCCTGCAATAATGTTTTCATGATCACCTTTGTAAGGCTGTAACTTCACAAGAATTCAAAAGGACTGAAAATTCAAAAGGCTTTTTTTTATATCTTAGTCCGTGCTTGACAGCCTGATGTACTATTTGCGTTTTTGTCTTCCGTTGTGTAGGTTTGAGGGAACACAAGAGAACTTTGGTTTTGTACCATGGAAAAAGGCAGGGAGGAGGAAAGGATCCATAGGCTCAGGATATGAGGGAGATGGCCCCAGCCAGTGTAGCCTACCCTAATTCATCGTTGCTATTCACATGGCTCTGGCTCTACTGGGTCTGTGCTGTCTTCCACAGAATATTTTCAAGTGTCTTTACAAACTCTGGTCGAAGGGCTAGTTTGTGTGTAGCCAGTATGGGTTTCTCTGTGCAGTCTAAATGTATTTCATGTGTCTCAGTACGTGACACACCTTACTCAGCACAAGCTTGGGGTATGAAATAGTGAGCTGGGAAAGACAGGCAGGGGGATTCAAAGAAGCTAATGAGTTAAATGGATGACAAAGAAAACATAATATTTCTGTTGGCCTGTGGAGACTTCTGATTTACATTCCTGCTCTTTTGAGTCTGGGAGTTCTCCCCATGCAGTGTGACCTAAAGCTTCTGTATGACTTCGAAATAAAGACAGCACAACCTTCGTTGGTTTTTTACTTTCTGCTGTTTGTCAGCAATGCAAATAATGGTGGATTAATCTTTACCTGACATTGATTATAATGTTAATTAGCGAAACATTTAGTGGAAGGAAGTTGGAATTCATGCCAGCAAATATTTTCGCAACTGCTCATAGCTGTTTGTTGTTACTTGGAAATAGTCATGTCTTGTGTGACACCTCTTGTACTTCCATTGTCTTAAAGATAAAAAATAATATGAGATACTGCCCTTTTGGGTCTATTATGTTTATCGAAAGCAGAAAATGGCACCTGCATTCTCTCTCTCTAGCTTGGGTGTCAAGCCTCTCTCCCATCATCAACCATCACAGGGAAAAGGTTTTATTTATTTTATTTATTTATTGCCTGAAGTGTTCAGCAGCTCACAAGGAAACATTTTATTGCTCTCCAAAGATCTGTTGTAAAGCCTACGATTTTTTATAAAGCTGACAGCGTTAAAATCCACGTGCTTTTTCCACTGACACCATTTGTACAAGTCCAAACTTTCAATCCTTTACTTCTTTTACTGTTCAACTACTAAGTTATTTGTTTCCCTAGTCACATATGTATGACTTCACTGCAGTTCACAATTACGTTTTCTGGAGATTAGCTCATTGATATATTGCACTGGTCTGTACATTAGCTGCTTGGATGAGTTCAGTTTTCATAGCCTATTAGTCTGTTGGTGACTCTAAAAATCTGCCACAGTCATATGATTAATATGGAAAACATCTGTTTTAAGTACTCTAACAAAAATCTGAACATCTGGAAAATATTGGTAAAGAAGCTAATTAAGTTTGTCAACTTACAAATTGTTCTAGCAGGAAGTATTTAGGGGTAGCAGATAATTGAGATTTCATTCCTCTGGCCCCTCGTCCTTGCCTTTTGTTTATTTTAGTGTAACTGGAAGGACTATTTTACTTAGTTTCTTCCAAATCCACCCGCTGGACACAAACTGAGAGACAGTTATCTGGTGCTGTGTTGCAAAATGCTACACTTACAGTGGGAGCAATGAATGCTGGAAACAGACTTGCATGCCTATGTCTCATGTTTTAAACATTTTTAAACACCAACATGTATTTGACTTCCAAACACATTCTCTCTCATCCTCTCAGCTAATGACTTTGCTGCTGTTGCTCAGGTCTCTGATAGTTTGCACAGGCATAGGGCAGTGTGATGACTTTTCAGGAGAAAGTTTTTGAGAGACTCCACCTAATACTGAACTTGAAAGAGGCATCTGTGGGATTATCAAGAATATCTGTATTGGCTTCTATAAAATATCTAGAACTTGACCTTTGTCTTCAAATTATTGCCTTGCCCAAAAAATCTAAGACGGGGCAAAGCACTTCTTCCACACAAAAAAAACCCTCTTTGTGTTGGAGATTTTCATAAGCCATAATTGGTTGAGACCTCAAGAATTATCACAGATCTTGGTATTTTTAGCTCCAAGGACAAGAGGTGGCTCTGACTCAGTTTACCAAACATTAAGTAATAGAAAACAAGTATAGTTTAAAAAGTCAGATTCAAACCTTAATGCCACTCAGATCACAACTCTTTCTCTCTAGGGAGAGAAGAGGCACATAACACAGTAAACTGCTGTGGACTACTGGAACATGCTTAGGTATAACAACAACTATGAGGGCATTAAAAACTATATGCATATTAATTTGAAGAAGTCTGCCTGTTATTTTCCCCCCATTTCCTGTTGCATTTCTGCATTTTTGGAAGGTAGTGATTTGCTCTACTTAAGTCTGACCACATCTTGCCTGGCTTAGGCCCTTAGTGAAAATGCAGCTTTTGTCACCATGAGTAATACCCCTTAGATGCAAGGAGATTAAACATTAAGGGCTTTGCAGTGTTACTCACACAAAAGCAAAGATATTAACGAATAGGCTTCTTTGAAAACACCCTTCTGCAGCTAAACCTTTAATGACAAAGGGTTTCTTTGAGTTTCTTGAAGAATTATCCATAGTATATCTGTGAGCCTTCTGGCTCTTAGAAAGCAGGTAAAATTTGACATTGAATAAAAGCAATTCTTGCATGCCTGTCTGTCCTTCCCACCAAAATAAAAAGGAGAGACATGAATAAATTAAGGTACAAATGAATGCAAATGTCAAGTTAATAGTTCAAATACACAGCAGAAAAGAAGAAATGTATGTATTTGTCTGCAGCAGAAAACACCCTGGTGGCCAGATTTGACAGCAGCTAATTGAGCAGTGATTGCTATTAAAGTCTCTTGTCTTTGCTGTCCACAGCAATTCTGGCTGGGTAGAACTTTGGAAGCAGTGATAACTTTTAGGCTCCTTGAATGGATTTGAAGTGTTCTTTTCCCGTATATTGAGAAATATGAGCATGCTTTAAAAAAAATGTAACTGTCCACCAGTGATCGTTTATTTTAACTGGAGCTCATCTCCAAAACGAACAGTGCTAGTGCATGATTTGCAACGATGGACATGGACTGTCTCTGTCTTTGGTTTTCCGACTGGTGCTCTGGAGTGGTGCTGGTTGTGCTCCTTTATTAAAGCTTTTGACCCAGTGAAAGGGATTAATAAGAAAAGTATAATGTAGTTTGAGGACTGTAAGACTGACTGTAGGGACCAGTGGGCCCTGGGAGAGCTGGTCTGTGCTGGTCAGCCGTGATGCTGCTGGCACTTGTGTTGCAGGCAAGCTTCTGCTGACACACCAAAGTTCAGAGCCTGTGCCATGCTCTCAGGTGTCTTTTTTACTCACAAACTTTAGGTCTTATGGAAGGGCGTTAGGGGAAGAGTTGGGTACAGAGCTTTCCACAAGAAAAACTTGCTGCTTGCAGAGAGCCACGGGGCCAAGCTGGCTTCACAGGCGTTGGGGCTGTTGGGGCTACGTCTCGCAGGTTTGTGCCAAGGAGTCCGTTGCACACCGAGTTTTGAACATCATGTTTCCCAAGGTAAAGACATTTCTGTCATCTCTTTGCTGTGTTTTAACTGGTGCCTCTGTACAATTTTTCCTCCAGTGGTGGTATTACTGGAGACTCTACTAGGTAGCCTGTTTGCACAAATTCAGGGAAAAAAAAATCTTTCAGCCTTCCAAATTCTCGTCAAAATTGGTTAAATATTAGCCAAGGACTTCAAAGTTTTCTAGGAGGCAGACACACATGCATGCACGTGGAAGTTCATATATGCATAGTATGACTGCTTTAGCTTCACTTCCATATGAAAACAGTTTTTGAATAGGGTAACACTCTGAATAAATCCCAAATTCTGAGGGATTAGAGTTAGAATAGTGTGTGGTTTACAGTAATGACAGAGCTAGCTGCTGAGAGGAGATTTTGACTTGAAAGGCTAAAGGCATTTGAGGGAGATTTAGTTTATTGTTAATCTTTAGGTGTGCACAGGCATAATTTCCTTTTTCTCTATGCCAGCTGGGACTCTGAAACCCTCTGGTGCAGACCAACCCAGCTTTTCGTACTTTGAATCCTCTATGGGCTAAGTGGCTAATGAAGAATGCATTTGAAATTATATGTAAAAACAGCACAAGAATTTAAGGAGGAAGAAGGCCAGATTTGCAGTCTGGTCTTAATTGGGCTTGCTTTTCTGTGCTAGCAGCATTACAAGAATGCAATCGAGCTTATTAAGTGTCATAATTGCACCTGTAAATCATGTTCAAGTGACCTAGTCTACATCTGCAAAGAACTGTGGAATTGAAAAGAACATGCGCTGATTTCAAATCTGGTCCCTGAATCACTTTTACTTCTTTGAAAAAAAAAAGGAAGTATTATTCTGAGTCTTAATCCCCAAGTGTAAAAGTGAAACCTGAAGTGAACCTAGATGCCCACTTTCTTTAAAGTCTGGGTCCTCATTAATTCTTCTCAGTAACTTGGAGAGAAAAAAATGTAGCAAAATATCTGCTTTTGTCATTCAAACATTATGTTTCTAAACAAACATAAGCCATATGTTTGGTAAACTCAATCGCAGGTTGGAGGTCAATTAAATAAATTCAGGTTAGATTTCTGAAAGCTTTGCACATGTATCTAGAAGGCGTATTTAATACGAGATTCAAGAATTTATTCATTTTCCTTGCATATCATCGTGGCTTCTATGAGTCACATGTGATATATTATATACATTTCTTCTTTTTAGGTTATTGCTTGAAATAACTTTCTGCTTCTTTTGTTTTACTTTCTTTGTTACATGTGGATGTTATCCACTTGATAGAAACAGGAAAAATTGTTTTGGCTTTCTCTTGCCCTGTAGCTCTTAATTATCCAATACTTGTACTTTTCCATCTGTTTTTTTTTTTTCCCCTCAGAGTTTTGGATGAGGAAGAACATTTCTATAAAAATCTGCGCTTTCCCTGGAGCAAAATGGCTTGGATACACTCCTGGCTGCAGATCTGACAAGGAGAAGTTTTGAACCATCAGCAGCTTTTATAAAGCTGATATTTCCCTCTGCAGCAGGGAAATTCTTGATGCAAGGACTCAGGTGCCCAGTCAATGCTATAGCTTACTCCTGGGAATGACAGCATTTCTAAATGTTGCATGTCATCTGGAAGGAGACAACTAAAGTGATCGCTGGTTTACTGTGTAGATATGGGCCAAGACTCTCAGCCTGTGACGTAGACTGGAAACACCAGCAGCTATGATCTGCCTTCTTGTCTGCCCTTGGTGCTTACCCATGTCAGCTGGTACCAACAGAGTGAAAATGTAGTGACCGTGGATGCCATGGCGGTGAGCAGCTGGGTATCCTGAGCAAATCTGAAACCTCTGTGGCCCCAGCAATCTCTGAAACAGCACGTCTAAAGCCAGGTCAGGTGAGATCCTATGTGGTGCACTGGCATAGCTTCCAGGAGAGAAATTCTTGGTGCCTGCTGTGCGACCCGTGCTAGCGTAACTAAAACATAGCCAAAACAGTCTCCCTTTCCCAGCTTCCAGGTGGTTGTGCTCCTTGGACAGCTGCTTGCAACTGTATTCACCTTGCTGCTTCCCAGCTGTGCGGAACCAGTACCTGAACCCTGTGAGTCTGATTCACTGTTTGCTGAAATCACTGCAAAGCTTTTCATCCGTCCAAGCTGACTTCGGTTCAGGACTTACACCCCATTAGAAGAGCCATATTGATCCCCTGCAGTGCTCTGGGCTCTTCAAAGACAATTGTGGGTTCCTGAAATGCCAGTTTGAAGCCTATGTGTACAGAAATGCTTTCTGAAGAAGTGTTTCCCTTTCAAGACATCGCAGATTTTTGAAATAATACCTCTAAACAGGTATTTCCTCTGCCAAGCAGCTCCCTAGGAAGCTGGATGCTCTGAGTGCTGAGCACTACTGATTCAGAGCAGGAACAGTAAGTGCAACGGGGCCCATTGAAGGCTCTTTCCAAAAAGTTATTTGATTTCTTATAATATCCCAGCTTGGAAAGTCTCTAGTGTTTGGAGTCCAGGTAATTCTCCTCACTACCAGAATATCCCCTTCCCCTACAACCATCCACCTCCAACTCCCTGCCAAGTAATAAAGGTGCTACCTTTTAATGCAGATGACACAAGAACATGCCAGCCAGTTGGTCTGGAGTTTAATGTGAAACTTTTTTCCTCCTGAGGGTAGGTGGGCATCAAAGAGCAGCAATGTGAATCTGTACTCCACCAGTCAGAAGAAGGAACTAGCTAATTGACTAGGACAAATGTTTCTCTCTGCTCAATCTCATCTGAAATCCCTATAAAATCAAAATGCAGACAGGAGCTAGAAATAAACATTTATGTACCTTTCCAGTCCTGCTGAACTTCAATCTACCATAAACACTTACTCCAGCTATTTAAAAAAATATCTTGTATTATCAGTTGATCCTCCCATAGAGGTTGTATCTGCCCATTTGATTTGAATTTCAATGCTATTGTTTTGCGTGTGTTGAACTACAAAGAGAAGAAAAGGTTTTTGTTATTCCTCTTCATCAACTGATCTAATGCAAGAGGAAAAATGTTGGTAATTATCTTTATAGCAATTATACTGGCCCAAACACCGTAAGTGCAAGCACATTCCTTGTTATTTATTACAGAAAGATCTCAAACCACAGACTGTTTAGAATGCACAGCATTTTAATTCCTGAACTTTGATGAAACTTATTTTAATAAAGCTTTGTTTTCCTTACTAAATGACAAGAAAAATTAATTACAACAGATTTGGTAGTGCTTTAATGTAGTCAAGTTGCTGAGTGCTCTTCAGTAGTTAACTTTCTTCCTTTGTATATGAACAGGATGACTGCTCTACAGGTGTTTTCTCAACCAATTATGAATCTGTAAAGCCTGAACTGTTATCAGATTTTATGCCTGAACATGAAAAAATTAATTTTTTCTCTTAGTTGAATTTATCTTAATCCGCAGGGAGCTGGTTGTCTTTTCATAGATCTGCGTCTGATGCATGTTGCTGTATACTAAACTTAATAAAGTTTTGAGATGAGAGATATCTCTTATTTTCTAAGGATGACACTGTGGGATTTGTTCTGTTAATTTGGATCATCACAGTTTCTGAATTTTCTTACTTGTCCATGCTATAGTATAAGTCTGTACTACCTGCCCTTCTGATAATGCAGCTCCTGACTTACTACTGCCTGGCTGGATGAGCATTACAAACTCTCTCACCACCAGATGTAGTTGGAGTGGTTGAAAAATATCAGCTTTATGTAGGAAGCTATTGTTCAGCAAATTATTTTTCCCTGAAATATTTCTGCTTTGGGGTTTGTTTCTGCTGTGTTTCCTTCAGTGTTCCCCCAAAACAGATTTTTCTCAGAAAAGGAAAATGGTAAGGAAACCTCACTCAGTATTGCCATTTGGAAGTGCTGCTGTGCTGCCTAACAAGAGCTGTCATTCCCCTGCTTCACGTCCACACTCTCCTGCTCCTTGAAAGGAAGCTACTGAGCATCATGGGCTGTTTGCACCAACTGGAGTTCCTGAGGTTAAAAACAGTAGAACAGTAGCCTGCTAGAACAGAGGTACTTGCTTAGCTTTGGCAGAAAACATTGGCTTTGAATTTTTTCCCTCCTAATAACTTTCCATGCAGGTTTCTCATTTGTTTTTCAAGTCACTTCCAATGTCACTTCCAATACACATCTGTGTGTGTGTGCAGATACATATGCACGTGCTTTGCTGCCTTTGGTGCCAATGCCACCAATGGACTTGCACAGCGAGCTCTCAGAAGGTGAGATCATTGCGAGATCTCTCAGTCCCTGTTCCTTCCAGGGTAGCTTTTTTTCTTGAAGACAATCCGCCATACTGAAGGCAGTCTGGTTTTAGATTTATCAGTTCAGGATGGAAAGGAAGGTTCATTCAGTCTTAGGAGGCAGCTTTTGAAGATTAATTCACTAGTCACTAATATATGTTAATTTTTGAAAGCTACAGTTCCAGATGAGTGATAAGTATCTTCATTAATGTTTGAACATTGGTACTTATAGAACAAACATTTATCTCTTTTTCATAACATTTATCTGCTTCTCTGTTGAACAAAATCTCAATTTCTGCAGTATCTAAAACAGAACAGACTCTTCCCAGAGTGTCTTTTAGAATACTACATTTCCAAATAGAGTTAGAGGTGTAGTCCTGTCTTCCCCATGTATTTAAAACGCTGGTGAAACTATAGGAAATGCCTTATGACTCCTGAATGGCTGTAACAACATTTGTGACACCCTAGGTCTGTTTTTGGAAGAATTCTGCTTCTAACTGGTGATGTTTGTCTTCATTAGGACGTGCAATTCTACCCCATTACAGGGTAACACCCTCATAGACAGATTGATTTCTGGATATTCTACTTGATGATGAGTTTGAAAAAAAAAGAAATAAATCTTTCAACATTCGTTCTTTGATTATTGACTTACCCTGGAACAGTTTTTATTTTTGACTTGTACATTTCAGACCAACAAATGAATGTCCTACCTGGAATTTTACAATTTTTGCACGCACAACTGCCCCGACAAGTCTGTCTCTATCACTGAGTACTTCTCCTGAGTAGGTACCAGTAACTTTTCCAGATTTGTTGGTAGTTTATTTGATGTACCCCAAGAGAGAATAGGATGAGACAATCATATTTAACCCTGTGTCTGAAACAAAAGCTTTGAACAAAGATGCAAGACTCATCTGACTTACTTCATCACCAAGCCTATACAAATTAAACTTCTACATTACTCACAGTGTGACTTGCAATTATGTTGATTAATCATATGTTACTGAGAAAATGGAAGCTCATTTATAACAGGCATTATTAATCTATTGTGTCATTTTTTTTATTTTTTAAAGCCCTATTTCAGGGACAATTCAACTCCCAATGAGCTGGTTAATTCTATTTCTCTTCCACCTTATTTGTAATTAATTTTTTAAATGTTGTTTATATGGAACACAATTAATTTAACACAATTCTTTAAAGAAAATGAACACGTAAACTCATTTGGAAGTATATTATTTCAATACTGATACTGGAAATAGAGATGTTTTCCAAAGTAATATAAATATATGAATGTTAGTTGACTTTTGGTTGGTTATATTGAAGCAAGTAATATGTACATTTAATTTTTAAAAGTATATTGACCTTTGAACCATCTTCTAAATAAAAATGGAGCTAATAATGAAAAGAATGATATGGAACACTATTTAGCTAGTAAGAAAGAGATTCGTTCATCTATGAATTGGCACCACAGTACCCTGAATCTTGGAAAACAGGGAAGTCATGTACACTAAGCCCCAGAAATACTTACAGCATCACTTTGGCTGCTGATTTTGTGGGGCAAAGAGGTTGTGTTTTCTGGTAAGAAAACCAGAAGTGTTGCCTGCAGGATTGTTTCACAGATAACTTTCAATAGTAGTGTCCTCATTTAAAAAGAACATAACCAGCTCTCCATCAGACAGTCTAAAAACATCCAATACTGTGCCATCAAAGGGAAAACCATCTAGGTGGCTGAAGTTAATACTGACATGAGTAAAACCAGTCTTGCTTTCAGCTAGACCCAGTTCTTATGGGTTCTGTCTTTGAGACTTGCTTACAGTTCCCACTCATTCTCTTTTTGTTGTCCCTCTTCCTCTTCTGGCTCCTCAGCTCAAAGCCCTTTCCTCTGTGGGCGCAGAGCCCGTGCCCTGTACCAAGGCATGGACCAACACCAGCTCGTGGGTGTGAATCCCACTTTTTCAAGATAGTCTGGCTCCCCCAGAACTCACCTGGCATTTTGGTAGGAGCAAGGAGAAAGCCCTTGAAGAAGTAATTACTGGCTGGTATTTTCTAGCTGTCTTTGGTTCATACTGGAATGCCAGAGTTAATGATGGGACCATTGTGTCTACCAAAAGTTGAATCTGGGCACCACTTCAGCAGGAAAATAATACCCATAAAACACAGTGACTTGACATGTTGTTTTGTTTCAAATTCATGTAAGGCAGTCATAGACAGTGACTCTATGTAACTTTTAGTTGGTAGATACCTACAGGATTTTAATAAACTATTTACAAATGGATTGCTCTGTCACATGGCATTATTGGTTCTTTAAACTTATGTTGTCAAGGAGGTCAAATGTGAATAGCTCACTCTAAGATTGAAATAAAATATGCCAAGAGTAATGCTTTATGAGGAGATGATTAACATTTTCCTGTTCAACCTTGCTGAGAGATTGCTGTTACATCCCTCTATTAATGTGCAAGTACTCTTTTGCAACCAAGTGATGCAGCCTTTTGTAATTTAGATAATAAAGAGAGTTGTTGTTGTTGTTTAATAAAAAGAATGATTATTTATTGGCACTTGGATCACATAATGCTGTGAGTGTAATGAAACTGAACAAACTAATTTCATTCCTCCCTGTGCACTCCATGCTAATTAAAAGCAACAATCAATATGGGTGTAGCATTGTCAACTATGGCATTAGAAGACTGAGCTGTGGCCAAAAGGCTGATGACAGTTTTCAAGAATGAGGCAGATGGGTGGGAGGTTGAAAAGAAACCAAGCATTACACAGAAGGCAGAAGCTGGAACTTTTGCTAGTGAGATTTTTGGACGTTTAGTTGAGTGTTCTATGGCTTCTCTTCTTTGCCTTTCGTATTTTGTCCAGATGACCCCTTCGATAAAATTTGTTGCCGTACATGGTGATGATTGTTATGCCTCTTATTTTAGAAGAAATTTCTTATATCAAGGCAACAAGATTTTCTAGTGCAAACTTGTACACTGTAAACTTGTGCAAGGCTACTTGCAGAGTTCAGGGTGGCCTGACTAGCAACATTCCCCAGTCATCGTCCCAGAATTCTGTTCATGAATTTCAGCAGTAACCTTGCTTTCCTCCTGCTTTATGTTAAAATAAAAAATATGTAGTTTATGTTCATTTCCACAGATGACAGTAAAAATGATGGACACAATAAAGATCTTTACAAATAGCGGGGAAAGATTTTATGTGAACACTTTGGGCACCTTTTATGTGAGTTTTCTTCAGAGTGCTATTTACCAAATTTATATATACATATATATATGTATATATCTATATATCCTTTGTACCCCGCAGAGGCATGCAGATTACTTATTGAAATACAGAAGCTGCAGCGTAATGCAAACAAGCAACCGTATTTCAGGTATTGCCAAAACCTCCCCTGCTAAACTATTTCTCAACTCTCATCCATTTAGTTACCCTTTGGGAGTTGAGCGGACCTTGCAGTTTGTTCACTGAAATTTGGCTTGCAAGCTCATTGAGGCTTTTTTAGATGAGGATGAAACTAATTCTGACAAGAGGGGGCCCCTCAAGAGTGTGTTTCCACAACCATCAGCCCCTGGAGAGCCAAAATCGGTGATTTCAGCTCCAGTAACTCACCTGATTCTAATTTTGTTAGCTAATGGACAAAGTTGGGGTATCCCCTTCGGTGTTGTTGAGTTCAGTGGAGACCATAATGTGCCGGTTCTCATTTTGTGTCTCTGGGGGTCCTGTGGGTACAGATGTGTGCACAAATCTGAGGCATGGAAGTAGGAAAAATAGGATAGAAAACACAGATGCCTGCGTGGCTCTTTGGGAAGACATCCCTGTGGCTTTTATGAAGTTACATCAGGGAAAATAGATCCTGCCTGACCAGTTTTTGAAAGTAGATGAAATTACCATATATCCTCCTTAGACAGAAGGCTCAAAATAACACGGTGCTGAGGGAAGCCTTCGGGGAAGCCTGTGGAGACAAAGAGCAGAACAAGGGGAAAACAGAGAGCAGATGGTTTTCTCAGGGACATGATCAAAAGGCTGATGGCAGCCTGTTTCCAAATTGAGGGGTTGTGCAGCTGGACCAAAACATCTGGTCAGTTTACAATGGATGAAAAATTAGTCACTTTTTAGCAAAGGCAGTGAATTCGTAAATGTGTTCTTCAGGGACAGTGTAGTTCATTAGCGTGTTTGCAGAACTGAGTTGCACAATCTACAATTTTGAATAAAAGGCTGTTGGGACAATTTTGCTTCTGCTTATAAATCACAAGCTAGAGCCTCAGATGGAGTAAACATGTACATGTCTATTGAGGTCAATGCAATTAGACTAAATCAGGGATGCAGCTGAGAACCCAACTCACTTTTATTTAGCCTTTTTCTCCCCTTCGCACTGAAGTGACTAAAACAAACTTCTTCAGGCTGAGTCTTCTCTACACAGAGATGTCCGTTCCATTTCCAGCTGGAAATTTGTGTGTACTCTTATGTGGTGGAGAAGTGGGTGCTGCATATGACCCTGAGCCAGTGGGATCCTTAGGGCATTAATAGTAAGCATAATCCCAGGAATGAGCTCAGACAGAAAGAGTGGCATTAACAATCACATGATTTGCAGTCAGAGGAGTAATTCTTCCTGTTTAATTTATAGATTGCCCTCGCTAATGGAATAAATGTTATTCCACTGATGGACAGAAAGAAGGAAATCGGTAAATTGTTTTTAAAGAAGCTGACCTCTGACGCATGCATTTCATTTGCAGCAAAATGCTTGCTTGGAAAATAAACTTTGTGGTTCAGTGGCATCCAGACAAATTGCTATTTCCATTTGTAGCGTATTGATTAAAAGAGAGATTACAGTTGAAGAGATTTTAATTGACTAGACAGAGTTGTAATTGATTTAAGCAGAGGAGTGTTTTCAGAAATTTTCTTTAAATGAGGCATGGAAAAGAGAAACCTAGAACTGTGTGATCAGAACAATATTTCTCAAAAATTCATTGGCACTCCAAATGAAATCACTACCAAAGGTGGGACCTCTACAAAATTTCTTTCTCATGAGAGTTCTCGTAATTCTTGAGGTATTTTAATAGCCGAGTCCAACCCTTGCAAATGTATTTTGCTTCCTTAATATCCATTATTTTATACATGAAAATGATAGTGATAGAAAACAGCTTTTAAAATGAAATTTATTTCTCTTATGGTTTCTGTGTGTACTGTGAAAAGGAAATGAGGCTGAGTAGTATAATTTTGAAGCCTTATCTCCAGTCCTGCTGCTCATTACAATCATTCTATGGTTGTATTTAAAATATATTTTTCTGCATCTGAGAATATTTCAAAGATTATTTTTGTTGTCAATGAACTACATAGAGAGTTAAATTAATTGCTTATGTTAGGGGACTATATGCATGTTAATCAAGGGCTGACGGAGAACCAAATAAATATTTATATGATGCTGCAGAGTGGTATTATATCATTTTAAGTAGAGACAAAAAATTGCTCTGGAAGATGAATCTAGCAGAGATTTTTTTTTCTTACATTTTCTAGCTCTGGAGGATTCCAGTGGTCGTAAAATGCCTCAACAATTTCACACTACTTAACACAAGAGCAATTTCTTCCTGACCTGTTGGATGCTGACTTAGGCTTTACAATTGGCTTTATCCTCTGTGTAGCACTCAGTGACCCACTGCCAAGCTGTGTAATAGCACTGAGGTTTGCCTGCCGCTCCATCTTCCCAAATACTGCTGACTGCTTTTCTGGGATGTCTCTGTCAGGCTTGCTTGAGTGAGCTCTGCAGTCTTTAGAGGGGATAAAGAAAAGAACACAGGACAATCTTGGAGAAGGAAGACGAGAAGTAGTGTACTTACTTATTTTTAATGCAAAAATCCCATGATAGCACACATACTGCAGATAACTACTGCTAAAGATTAGTGCCTTTTTACAAGAGAGCCTGAGTTCACTCTTCTCTATTGCTACCTTGGTTGTGTTTCTATTATATGTTGAAGAAAACTGGCAAATCAGTCATTGCTCTTCAGACAAACTTACCTCATCCCAAAGATTTCAAGCAAACACAAATTCCATCTCTTTGGCCAGTACTTCAGGGGGGGCTTGTCTCTCTTGAATAAATCACCCCCTTCCTGCCATAAGTCCTGTAGGAAGTGATCATTAGGCTCTGCTAAAAATGAAGCTGCTCTAGCATCCTTTTGTCAGGCTCTGTGGATGTAACCATGAACGGCTGGACAAGGTGCACAGTTCAGAAGTTGTTGTTTGTTTGCATGGTTTGGCTGATTACAAGATTCTTCGGAAGGGCAATCTTGTGTAAAAGTATAGGGATGTCATCTGAAGGCAAAAGTAATGTAATTTATTATATTAAATAAAGTAATGTATTTTATACATGTTTTTACATATAGGAAAAAACAACAACCCAAACTTTTACACTAGAAACACCTTGTCTAAATTCTCAAAATTCTTCTAAGGGAAAAGCCCTATTTCCATCATATGTGGCTGAAAATTATCCCAGTCTGCAAGATTAATATTGCTTAATGTTATTATCTTCATGCTTAATGGTACAAAACCCCTTTAAAACGTCATAAATTCCCTTACAAAAAACACAGATCATCCTGCCTACAGATGGAATGGTAGAAGAGCATTTGAAACAGCACACAGCTCAATGTGATCCTGATCTCTTGTCCTTTTTGTAATACTGGTATCATTCCGTTGACCTCTGTGGAGTTATACCAGAGTTAATCCAAAGCAAATGAAATTACAACTGGGCCCACTGTTTTTATACTGATTTTAAATGAATGGGCAGTTGTTCTTGATGTAGAAAGGTCTGTTCCAAATATTTAACCTCTCCGTCACCATTTTTGATCCCAGTGGCTTTATTTGTATTAAATTGGAGCTTACTGTGTTGTTCAAAAACTTTGTCAAATGCATCCCCATTGACTTGGTTTAAGAATACTGAGCCAAATCTCAATCTCTTGACATAAAACAAGGTTTGGCTCCTTGTGCTTTTGTTACATCATCTGTTATTATTCTTTGATTACAATAATATGGTTTGATTATTTTTAGTGACATAAAAATACTGTACCAAATAGGAATGCCCAGTAAGGAATACATATGCATTTTCATACATTAAAATAACAAGTTTAAACATTCTCTTTATTTGGCTTATCTTTAACAGAACTTTCAGTATTTAAAGCTCCAAGGGGAGAAAATCAGGACCGAATGGTTGGCAAAAGACAGCTTTGTTTATAAATAACAAAGTAATTTTGTTCTCAGTAACTAGCAGTGCAGTACAAAGCCCGGTGCCCACAGGTCTGAATCCTGTCTGTACTGACAGGGGCTAAATCTCTCAGTCAGTTCTTAAGGCTCCTTGACTTTTATCCTCTGATGGTTTTGGTAGGCATATATCAGTCGCCTTACATATTTCCTAGCGGGCTGCATTACTAGAATCCCCAATCACATAAACACTCCAGCTTTCACTTGTCAGAAATACTGCATAATCCTAAATGAGCCTGAGATCTGTGAGAATTCAGAGGCATGTTATCGTGGGTGACTTTTCTGGTTTGCCTGACCAGAACTGTCATCTCTCTATGCTTGTTGACCAAAGGTCAGTCAGTATGTCTCTCTCTGCATTTAATTTATTTAAACACTTTGGCATCTGCATCTAAAAACGCATCTCAACATGCACAGTGTCAAAAGAAGAGCAAAAGTGGTTTTCAAATGGTGTTTCCATTTATGGCAGTGGCATGTGTGAGAATATTCATGAATAGACAACTTTGTTTACTAGGAAACTCCACCTCTAGTTACCAGTGTATTTGCATATCATAGACATGGCTGACACAGAGGAGCTGGAGAGATGCAGCTAGGTGATTTGAGGTTATACACAGAGAAACAGCTGGTAATGCTAACATACCACACTTCAATATTTAAGAAGAACCAACAAGAACTACATATTTAAAGAACAGATATTGCGCTTGAAAACTTGCCTGTTTATTCTAATAAAAGATGTTTCTCCCTGCAAATCATACCTCTCCTTTATACTTACATTTTCATGCCTTTGTCAACACGACTACAACTTAAATATGAACAGGATCATAGAACTATATAAGCTTAATCCACATCTTGAAAATAAGTTCTGTCCTTAAACAGTGTTCCTCAGCCATTTATTAAAACTTGTGCCACCACGGTATGTTTTCATCACCTGTTGGGATCTATATAATCTGTATGCAGTTGACAACAGAGTACTTAGTTTCACTCTCAGGCTATCATTCTGTTTTCCTTTCCCAGATATTTATTCAATACTATGGGGATTTTGGAAATTTCAGTAAGATTTTTTCTTAAAAACCTGTTTGGGATTTTATGGCCATATCCAAGTGGAAACTTTAAGTGATTTCAGATATTGCTGCATAACAATGTTAAGTGAAGTCTTTCACATACCACTGTGTGAAATACCTTCTTTTATTTTTTAATTTGTATAGACCTTTACCAAGTCATTTATTCTCCATAGGCACAAACAAGAGTGGACCAGAATGGATTTGCTGGGCTAACCTGGTTCTACAGATGATTAAAGTTGAAATTTTAGATCTGGTTGATTAATTTTCACTGCTGAACATATAATGCCTTGTTAAAGACCATCAAGTCTATTGCAATTACTCACTGTCACTTGTATAATGCCAGAAACTCAGCACGTCAAAGTGCTTGACAAAGAGCTGGGAACTGCAGGTGAGAGCTGGGAAGGGAAGAGATCCAGGATCTTCCCATGTTTCCATAGTGACTCGGTGGCATAGTCACGCAGAGAATCCCAGCTGGGTTTGCGTGCAGGTTTCAGCTGGAATAGAGTTAGTTTTCTTCATGGTGGCTAGTATGGGGCTATGTTTTGGATATGTGCTGAAAACAGTGTTGATAATTCAAGGATATTTTAGTCATTACTGAGCAGTGCTTACACAGAGTCAATGTCTTTTCTGCTTCTCACCCCACTCCACCGGCCAGGGGGCTGGGGGTGCACAAGAAGCTGGGAGGGGGCACAGCCAGCACAGCAGACCCCAGCTGAGTAGAGGCATGTCCCATGCCATATGACATCATGCTCAGCAATAAAAAGCTGGGTGAAGAAGAAGGAAGAGGGGGGACATTCAGCGTGGTGGCGTTTTTCTTCCCAAATAACCATTACACATGATGGAACCCTGCTTTCCTGGCGGTGGCTGAACACCTGCCTGATGATGGGACGCAGTAAATGAATTCCTTGGTTTGCTTTGCTTGTGTGTGCAGCTTTTGCTTTACCTATCACACTGTCTTTATCTCAGCCCACAAGTCTTCTCACTTGTACCCTCATGATTCGCTCCCCCATCTGACCAGTGGGGAGTGAGCGAGTGGCTGTCTGAGCTGCCAGCTGGGGTTAAACCATGACAGTCTGGCTGGGTTTTGCCTGTCTATGGCTGTCAGTCCGAGGATATAGTCCATTCAACTACTTTTCCTTACAGGGCCATGAAAAATTTACATGGGATTCATCTTGTAGAAGTACAAGTAAAACATGATTTGTGATATAAATAGAATTTCTGTTTATTTTTCTTCCTTTGCTACCATGCAACTCCTCCAACTTTGCCACCAGCAATAACCTAGTGAGAGCTGGGAATTTATGTTGAGCTGGAACAGAATCCAAATTCTTTGTCCCCGTATTTAGCATTCCCAAATGCATCAAATTTCAGACAGTTCAGTCTTGCCGTCGTTTCTCCCTCCAGCAGCTGCCCTGTGTGTCCCTCGGGACTCGTCCCCCGGGCCGAAGCTGGCCGTGCAGCCACCGCTGCTGGTGGCCGGGGCTCTGCTGCCATCTAGCCACCTCCACCCAGCGCCCAGCTCGCCTTGCTGAAGGGGAACCGTCCCCTTCCCCCGGGGGCCGAGAGCGTGGGGAAAGAGTAGTGGTCCTTTGCCACTGCCCCAGAGGAGGGATGGCAGCGGTTATCCAGCTGTGCAGGCTGCAGTCCACAGGGAGGAAGAACGTGCGTTGTCCTTCGCAGTTGTTCCATTTCTGCTCAAGGAAATGTGTCTTGTAACCTCTGACGCTGTTGAACTGATAAAGCTCGGTCTAGCAATTTTGGTTCTTTTCACCTAAACTTTGACAGCAGTTTATCAGCACTTCAAGCAGAGTCACTCAATCTGTTGGCTAAGAAGACTTTTAAAAAGCGCTACAAGCACTTTTAAATTACAAACACACAAGCTCCAAACAGCAGCAAAAAACATTTTTGAGGAGAGTGCAGGTGCAAAGCTCTTTTGTATAGCTGCTGCTGCCTTCTTACAGAGCAGATCTTCAAGTAACAAGTTCCCAAAGTACTCCATCAGAAACAGAGCAACAAGGTGCAACATGATCAGAAAAACACATTCAATAAAACTAAACCAGAAAACAACTGAGGAAAGAATATGTGTGCAAATACATATTAGAAAGCAATCATACATCTATGTAGTATTTTTAAATGAAGTATTGATTTTTAAAGTTTATTTAAAAGTATTCTCAGTCCTCCAGGAGCTTGCTTGAGTCTGTTCTTTTACCATTTTACTTCCTTAGCAAAACAGCCAGAGGGAAAATAAGTGGAAGAAGATGTTCTGTGCAGAAAAGTACCCCAGTTTTGCTGTAGTAAGCTATGCAAACACCTAGGGTTAAAGAAGCATCAAATCCACCAGCAGCTCTGCTCTTATATCCTTCCCCCTCCCCTCCCTCTAAGTTCAGAGTGGTGGGGTTTACACGGAGTGCTGGGTTCGGACCCCGTAAGATTACTGAGTAGCTCTTGGTACAGCCATGGCTGAGCAAAGCCCAGTGGGGGCAAAAGCTTCCCTGCTGTTCTCTGGCTGATGCTGGACCCTGCCACCAAAAAGAGGAGAGGAGAGGAAGACTTGCCCTGATCCTAAGAGCACCAAGGGTTTCCAAGGCCTCTGCTGATCCCCAGCCCTGCATTTAGGGTTTCTCGTTTAGGAACGCCGCCTGGGACTTTAATTTGGGCTTGGCAAGCAATACTACCACAGTCCGCGTCTCTAGTCATGCTATATTTCCGTGCTATCCCCCTAACACTGTGTTCTTCCTATATTTTCTCTTCCACTTCTCAGCACGCTCTCACTGAATATCTCAAATCACCATAGTCTGGCAAACCAAAACAAATGACAGAAATTAAGGCACGGTGATTCTCTGTATTTTAGTCTCCCCCACAAAACTGCCACTCATCTGTCGTCATGAGTATAAAAATCCTCTGGAGTGGAGGTGTATTTGGGGGAAGAAAGTACCTGGACTTCCACTAGATGGTGAAGTTGTAAAGCTTAAATGGGATGAGAGAGTTCCCAGAGCAGAGAGAGACGCTGGGACACTGCCGAGGTGGGGCTGGAGGAGGGTGCTGCTGCTCTGGGGGTCTGCAGGTCGCTCACCCCCCTCCCGGCGCCTGCGGAGTTACAGGATATCACTCAAACGCAGATTTTTCTTCTCTTCCAAGTGAGGAAAACAGTAAATCAGAAGATAAATGGGAAAATCTATTCCGTGTATTATTTCTTTAAAGACCTGGTTTATTAGGGGAAAAGTAATTTATCCCACCAGGATTTGTCAGCTGTTGTCCTGATCTTATAAATAATTTGTTTTTCAGACAGTTTTACCATCTGCTTTGATTTGGGGCTTTTGGACCTTTTTTTGTTGAGAATAATTTGTACAGTGTCAGCACTTAAATACTGGGAGAAATAGATAGGAATAATTATTCTGTAGATGAGGTTAAAACAACAACCAAAAAGCACTCCACTTTTATCAGCGTTATTAAAAGAAATCTACATGACATTCGGTTTCCACTGAGATTTTTGACTCCTACAAATGAAAGCAAGATTCAGAAAGTTTAAGCTTGAACTCTCATTCGAGTTGGTGAACACAGGCCCTGAAAAAAAGGAACTTCATGAAAGTTTCATGAAGGTCTCATACTTTGTTCCACATTTAGGATGAAAACACAAAACACTAACATTTTACATAAGTTCTTCATTTTGTTAAAATACAGTTCATTCTCCCACACATTACCAAGAGATCTGATAGCACAAACCCTTTTTCCACTCAATTTTCTGTCGCTGAAAGAGTACTGCATTATGCATTTCCGCATCTCCACTGTGTATAGTATCTATTATTCTAGTTACCGTTTAACGGACATACAAAAGAAAACTATTTGTAGCAAATATGCATCCATCCGGCTGTGCTATGTAAGCACAGAATATCACATTCTACATCTGAGTCTATTGCTGGTCACTTACAATGCTTTGAAAACAGCTTTCAAATAAACTGAAGCTGCCTCTGACAATCTCTACTGTCCAGAACAAATCACTGAAAAATACAGGTTAGAGCTCACTCCATCACCCATTTTTCATTTTACTGCATGTAAAATCTGCTTATGCAGATCTCTGCAGAGGGTGATCCATGGGCTGAATGTGGTGCAGGATCTGATTTTCCCTGTGTGGTCCTGGCTGCTGTTTGCTTCGCTGCACAGATTTTCCTTCAGCTGACTTGCACTGTGGCTGCTGTGTGCCTGCATGCAGCGGGAAGCAGGATGCCATGTACCACCTTTTCAGCCTTAAACACAACAAAAATTTTTGTTGAGTGAATTGATGATTGCACCAATGAGTGAGTTTGTTGAAATATTCCACACTGCATGCCTAGAAATGATTGGTTATCTGGCATCCACCACAAGTATTTGCAAATATGAACATTTTCGAATTATTTAAGACAGTATTTCATTAATGAAGCAGGAGATTTAGTAGCTTCTCAGCCTTATGAGTGCATGTTGCAATTAGATGATGGCTGATCTTCTGGAAGGTGGTTTATCTCATTTCCTTGTGGTTATCTTTGGCTATTAGCTATAGTGGCTCATTGCCAACAGAAAAAATCTGAAAGTTAGATACTGAGATGCTGTGCTAAGAAACAATCCTTTTGTCTTTCTTACTATCAATATGTTGGTCTTAAAATTGTTAGATGCACAAATCATAGAATCTCATGTTTCTCTCTTGAAAGATATTGGAACAACTGCACAGGAAATTTGGGTCACAGTCCTTCTGTGAGGAGACCTTTTCTTCCCTAATGTCACAGCAACAAAATCAGGCAGGACAGAAAAAACGTCCTAAGAAGCAAAGATGTATCTCAATCTCATCTTCCAAATTCTCTGCCCTTCTTTCTTGCTTTGGTTGGAGAAGTCAGGATGTGCGAGGGTGGAAGAAGGAGTAATTACAAGTTTTGCTACAGCTTCTTACTTCTCTTGCAGCAATTTTAGGCACAGAATAGAGATACCTGGAGAGACAGATTTGAACTGAAGTAGTGCTTCTAACAGTAATATTCCTGCATAATCTCCCTGTTTCTAACATTGAGATTATGTTGAAAGTGAAAGCTCTGCTAAAAGTGTGTTTGTGTTGGGTCTCTCCATATGGGAATATCACTACCATCGTCACTAGACATGGCCGTTGCTTAGTTGCCCTACTTAGCCTTTTATGTCTTGAAGCAACTAAATATAAATAAGAAGCCCTTGATCCTGCCAGCCTCTCTATCCATCTTCTGTGTGCAACAAACAAGCTGCCTACAAACTTGGCTTCCTGTCTCTCTGCTTCAAGGCTATCCCAAGTTGGCTGCAATCCGGCGCTTAAAGAGCCATGCCTACAAGATCATTGTAGCGCTTTCCTGGCTGAACCTCCTCCATTTAAATCCTCTTGGGCTACTCAGCACTCTTAAATTTACTGACTGCATGCTCTTTGTTGGAATTGTGTTCTTCCATGGCTTTCTTGCTCTTTTCCTCACCCTAGTTCCCAGTCTGTGTAGGCCCATTCTGCTCAGCTACTGGCTTTGAATTTAGGGTTTCTTCTCTCTCTAATTTCAGATCTCTTTGCACCCTGACCTAGAGGTCAGCCTTTGTCTCAGAGATCTCCTCATTATTGTCTGCTGTTAATTTGTAATTAAAACATATTCTGGTCAAAAATAAATTCTAGATTTTCTTTTTTGGCACAAGTGACAGAAGTTATTCAACCTGTCAGTGAGGGTCTCCACAGCCTTTTTTGAACTTTCCCCTACACAAGTGGGACCAGACCTTGGTGCTGCCATTCCCTCTAAAGACTTTTTTCTTTCTCTCTACAAAATACTCCTCCTCCCCAGACCTGACATCTCCCTGACACTCAAAATCATCCCCTCCAACCAACCCATGAACAGAGGATAACTGCATCCTTCACCTTTGGGTCTTTGTGTGTGGTGTATTCACAGAATCAGGCAGTCTGACATATTCAGGCAGTCTGAAGCCTCATCAGCACTCAGGACTGATTTGAAAAGAAAAAGACCTCAGAAAGAAAGAAACAGTTGAACTAGGGTGGTACTGGATTGCCCTGACATTCTGATGTATTGCCCATTTAACTTTCCACTCCTCTGTGGCTATTCTGTCTACATCAAGGGATGTTTTAGTTGCTTTCTTAAATATATATGGGAATACCATAGCAACTTCTCCTCAATGCAGGAAATCTGTTTCTTCAGTAATTATTACCCTAATTAACTCTCAAATGTTAGCAATGCTCATTCTGCTGATTAAATTTCAATTGAATTCTGTTACTCGCCACAATTAGAGCTGAATTCCAGACCGGTGAAGGCAGTTTCTAAATTAAGATCTATTTAACTGGTCTTCCCTCAACACTCTTGCACTTACGCAGAGAAATGTATATACTTGTGTTTCTGTTCATTTATCATCAGTGCTCTGCCACATAATGTCTTACATCAAAAGCTATCCTGGTGGAGCCAGCAAGGCTCTGCAGGTTGAAGACAATATCGACTGTAAAAATGGCTCTAAAAATTTATCATTGATTTGCATACATCCCCCTTTTTTTGGCCCATTTTTTTCAGGCAGATTTTCCATCAGATGCCAGCATCATAATTAATTTCTCTGCCTTCCATGTGGTCCCCTCTATGTCTGATCTCCCTCCTATGTGTTTCCAGTCTGCAGTTGATAGGATGTGGTATCTCTGTCTCCTGTATTCTTTGCAGGAGGGACAGCTCTTATTTTTCTGTTTGATATATGTTTATGCAAGTGGAGTTGACTGCACTAGGTACGATGATTAACATAGGATGGGGGGATTAATTCACCTGAGCTTGTTGGTTGCCTGACACCCAGAAGACTTGGACATAAACAAATATTTGGACAAGGAACCATTTGGGAATTTTAGTTACCATGGAGCTAGATCCCATGGATGAGCCAAAANNNAAAAATCTNNNAATCTTTTAATATTGAATATTATTATTAATAATTACTATTAAAGGAGATTTAAAATTGTAGTTAAGCCAATACAATTTCCAGCTGCTCTTGAAAAAGATATTTGCCTCTTACACTTCCCATCCCATATGCGCATTTCCACCCTTTCTTTTGCACTGGTAAAAGGGACTTAAATTTAGGACATTAATTAGGAATATAAATTGGTAGAAACTGATGATTTTCTTTGAGAAGGATAGTTTTCCACTGCTTTAACCCTGTGAAGTAGCTCACCAAGAGGTCAGCCAAGCCTCAACCTGTGTGCCAGGTAGGCTGGGACCACAGAGCTGAGGGCAGGGAGCAGTCGGGACACAAGACAGCCTCTTTTGCTGGCCACTAGCTCTTAGACGGGTCCAACTGCAACATCATGCTGAACCCTTGGCCCACAGAAGTTGAAACAGAAGTACTTTATTTAGTCCCATCATCACCAGTGCATTGACAGAATTTTAAAAAATTGAGTAGTGTATAGACAAAGGAGGTCGTGGTACATGATGATTGTTCTAAGGCACCACTGGAAAATGAAGAAATCGTATTTGTTCAAATTAAAAACTTGCAGTTTTTTTAATAATATCTGGGTTTTGGAGAGAAAAAGAATTGAGAGAAGTTATATATTGTTTGCAGAAAGATTTCATAAATAAAAAATTCTTTGCTCAGAGGTTTTTTTGGCAAAGAGAAGGTGCTCTTGTGCAACTGTCTTAAAAGGTCTGTGTGAGTCTAAATGAAACAGAAATCCCATGTGATTGATGAGGAGTGACAGATCCTGAACAACGGCTAATGAATTCAGTGCAGGAGTCATCTGCTGAAATTTTACCTCTGTGCAAAAGGCCACCACAGGTCTTCTCCTTTATTTAGATCTCATGTTGCGACTACTTAAAATGCTCGCACTTGCACACTTTCTTAGCACAGGGCTGGGGATTTGACACCTAGGGAACTGGCTGTCAGCAATCCCACTGAATTATAATAATAAATGCGTGCATAATTACTTAATTGAAAAAATGTAGAAACAAATTACTTTTTAAGAACAAATATCATCTCCCAGATAAGCTGCAGTTGTTTCCTTCTGAAAAAACTGAAACCAAACAATTACCTGAGAATGCTTCTCAGCCCAAAAGCCAGAGTCATGAAACCACCCAACCTCTTCCCCCAGCCAGCCGATGGTTAAAGGAGTGAGGAGGTACACACAACCTGCCTCTCTGCCCAGTGCCTAATTGAAGGGAATGGATGCCTGAATGGCTACAGAAAACTGTCTTCAGCTGTTTCCAACTATTTATCACCCTCACTCACCTCAACACCTTCTCCAGATAAACAGTAAAGCCATAATGAGCCCAGCAGAGCTGACAGTGAGTTCTGCCTTTATAAAAACTGAGACAGAGATAACGTACACCTACTTTAATAGTCCTGCCTGTTCTAGCTAACTTTTTCCCTCAGGTGACAAACTATGGACTTTAAATCACTGTTCTTACTGCTGTTTGCTCCCTCCTTCCTTTTAGCAACTCCAGGCAAGTGATTTAGGGCAATTACACCTTATTACACATATTTATTCTTGATTCTTGCCTGTCATTTTGTGGCCTCTATCTATTGAGTCATTCTCAGAGGTACAAAAAGTCACAGTGTAGAGATGGCTTCTTTGGAGTCATGTCACATCTTGAGAGCATAACTTATCTCTGCGACCATGAAGTTAAATCCTCAGATTACACAGAAGCTCAAATTCAAAAACTGGCAACAGAGATGTCAACAGTAAACTCTGAAGAAAGCATACAAGCACAATTTAATCTTCTTTGGACTGCTCCAGAAGTACAGATGGGGCTTGAAATTCAATCCTGGGGTCAAGTGGGATTTTTCTTCACCAGTGTATTCAGGACAACATAAAGCACAGGAGGCATATGAGCACCCACCAGGGCACTGGGTGCCCGGTGGGGATAACCCACCCCAGCAAAGCACTACTAGCAGTGGTAAAACCAGACCCACGTTGATCATCTCAAGGCTGGTCCGAGATGTGCTAAGGCCTGGCAGCTTAATCCTGGATCTATACGGCTGGAAAAAGAGGAGAGGGAACGGCTCAGTACAGGTGAGTTGAGATTCATGGCAGCACCTGGATGTGCAGGTCTTTGGCTCTCTTTCTGTCTGTATAACCTCTCTTAAGCCCTAGGAAGTTTGTCATGTAGTGACTTTCAAGAATACTTTCAAACCCGAGAATCTGCTAGATTGTCCAGATCAAGGTTTTGTGGCATTGGCCTGGCCATGTACCCCCTTCTTATGCTCTGATGCAATGGGATGATGCAATGCCCTTTCCTCTTAGATGGGATCATGTCAGTGAAGAGTTTCCCACATGACCACAGGTTTATTTATTTATTGTTAATGCTATGGTAAATGCATTCTCTTTACACGGACATAGATCAAAAGCGGTGTTAATGGAGCAAGAATAGTGCAACACTGGGTCAGAGGACAAAAGAATAAGGCTTATGACAGCCTTCTAATAAAGACTCAGTGCTGGAATTGCAAATGGGCAGGTGACAAGGGAAGCTGAGATCCCACGTTGCAAATCTGAACTGCTGACATTCTCCCTGGTCTCTGCTTCATGACTGCAAGTGTTTGCTCAGGAAAAGTTGCTTTTTAAAAAAAAAAATCATACATTTCTTTAAAAAAGATATCTCAGACATTTAAAATGTGCTTTTCACTTGACTTAAATGTTACAGTGGAAACATTCTTATGTGTCATTATTGTAAAATGAAAAGAAAAATGTCAAGGCTAAGTCATTGCTATCATTTATTTAGCCCTGGGCTGCTTTTGAATTGAGAGGTGCCAGAAATGGGTTGTTGTAATATTCCTGTTGCAAATTTGAGAAGATCTGTTTATCACAGGAGCTGGGACATAACAACCTTGTGTATGCCCCAAAACGCCTTTAAAACTGTTAAACATTCACCTAATGCTTACCTTGGGTTAGAAATGAATGTACATAATTCCCACATTGTTGTTTTCCACTTGATTTTTATTTTTAATTGCAGTCCTTTTGGAAGGAGTAATTTATTAAAAATCACTTTGATAAATCTACTGAATTGAATGGTATCACCATTCATCTGTGAACTTCGTACCTGTCAGCCTTTTACATGGGCTCCTCCTTCTCTAACTCCTTCTCCCTCATCTTCTAATTTCTTCCTCCTGATTGCTTTTTTAGATGATACTTACAAAAAAATGTTTAACTGTAACTAGGAGAGATACGCTGCTGTGTTTTTTGTCCTTTGGTCTGACATGGTTTATGTTTCTGCTTTTCTTTCATTGTTACGTTAATTTTGTGTCATGAACTTCTGTGGAGAAGTAAGGTTATGCAAATTTAAGTAAATTAGCCCTCATTAAGCCCTGCATAGATGATGCACTGAATTTCACTACTAGTTCCCAGGCTAGCTAGTTAAAGTTATTTTCAGCATGTTTACAATGCACTTCATCTGAGGGGCTGTAAGCCTGAAAAATATTATTGGGGTTTGATTATATTGCTATGAGACAAAACCAAGGTGAAGTATCATTACAGTATTTGTGACAGTATATTCAAGTTAAAACACTAAACCAAACACCACAAACCTAGCAAAGTCAGAAATGAAGTTACACTTAAACTGAAATATTTTAAGGTAGGGAGTGACCGGTGAAGATACAAATAACCTGAACTGCCCCAAAGTGCCATCAGGCACTGGAGGCTCCAGCCAAATTAGCTTAAGGTGTTCCTGAGGATGCATTGTATTATTTTATCTGTGCTTCTGTGACTCTGGCAGCATTACAAAGCGAGTTGAATTTGTCAGCTGTCTAACACAGTCACTTGTTATCTTCACTACAGGGCTGTTGTATTTTCCCATGGCGAGGCTTTTCTGCCCAGGATCCTGGTGTGTGCTGAGCCCTAGCTCAGTCCTGTGTCCATCCTTTAGCCTTGTGCCAATGTTAGGAAGAGCAGCAATATCCAGACATTGCTCTACCATTGTGTGAATCAGACTTTTTGACACATATTTGGAGTCCTTGAATGGCTTTTACCTTCTCTAAGTTGGTAACATCCCCTTCCACCATAGTGAGAAGTTGGCAGGGAATCTGGTGGTCCAGTTCAGCAAGTGCAATCGGAAGTTTGCTCAGGACATTTAAAGACAGGAATAAACCTTTTAGTTCTTATCAAATCCTTGCTGAAATGGTACCTTCAGCAAATTCTCATTGCTTTGAGATGATGTGTGAATGTTGTTAACAGTGACAATCATGCTGTTTAGTAAAATGAACAGGAGAAATGCTACATCAAGAAATAGTCTTGATCCATCTTGTCAGCTTCCTGTTTAGAAGGTGGACAGTATTGGATGATTCAGAAAAGTATGTACATATCTGATTCACACTGAAATATATCAGTCATGCCACAAATTTTAATTCTGTTCTCCTTCCCTCTCCTGGAATAAGGACAGCGGAGGGTATGGTCACAATGCAATGTGAGCCATTCAGTACTTAATGCCATTTGGTGCTTGATCATTGTCCCGTTTCTGCACAAAAAAACAGGAATCTCACTGTGACTGAGCCTTCCAATTTTCATCTTTCTTTTGTGTCTCAAATTTGGAGGAAATGACAGCCATATGATTAAGTCCAGGACTTGTTAGACAAGTGTTGATCTATCTGCTGATGGATTTAATGTGCATGCCTCCAGAATGCTGCTATTTGCGCTTTTTGGTACCCTCTCCTTGACTAAACATCTGCAGCCAGTAAAGCAGCTGATGGCACAGCACGAAGTTCTATGTCACTTGTACATGGATGATATCTAGCAGCAATTACCTTTCATAGCCACGATAAACTATGTTTCACCTGAGAATCTGTAACCTCAGAGAGATCAATGGCTGAAGACAGAAAGCTCTCTGAGGTTAAATGTAGGTTATATTAATGGAAGAAACAGGAAATTATTGGCTTCCTGCAGAACACTTCCACCATGATTGAAGGAATGTGCCCCTATATTTCTCAGTTGTGTTGTACTGATATTTTTGAGGACCCTGCATTGAAACAGCTCTTAGAAACCCTCCTCCCCTCTCTCCCAGAAAAGAGGGCTTTGCCACTATGTGACCTGCAGACCTCACCCCAATAGTTCACATATTTGTAGCCACTTAATTTACTAGCTGCTAAACACTGTACACTGAGGATGAACTGAGAGGTCCTGAGAAAGGATAGAGTTCTTGGCCTACTTGGTGAAAAGAAGTCCACTTGTTTAATCCAAAATTCTGAGTCGTGACATTTGCTTCCCGTTTGAAACATCAGTTGAGTCTGAAGCTCCAGATCTTACATTTTTAATGTGTTCAGTTCATCAAGACCTTATTTAACTCCAAGACCTCCTTTCTGTCTGAGATGTTGATTCAACATGAAAAGTGCACTCTACAGGAACGAGGGATCAGTCAATAAAGTGCATGAGCCGGCAGAAGCTGAGAGCTTGGCCTCTCTGGCACAAGGCGCCTGCCTGCAGAGCTCATGCTCATGAGGACACCCGGTGCTAGAGATTTAGCTTTTTTTTTTTTTTCCTAGAGGGACTTAAATATAGGCTTTGCATCATAGTTTTCTTGAGATTAAACAATACATGAAAAGTCGCCTGTGTCCTCACGGAGATTCAGAAGGAGGGACACTTTAGCCCTACATAGTCTTTTTTGGAATGTATTCAGCTCCCAGAGTAGTGAGGTTTTAAAGTGTATGGAGCTGTGATTTGAAAGGTTGGGTTTTTTCTGTTTAGAAGGTGGTGTGTGGCTCTGTTTTGTTGAGTTGTGGGTGTAAACTAGCATTTTTTAACTTCAGTAAGTGAGAAGGATATGGGATGTTTAAAGGCTAAATAAACTGGTTTAACTGCTGAATAACTGGACTTCTGCAAAAAGAGGAAAAAAAAAAAGAGAGATAAGAACACCAGAAATGTAACATTAGTTAAAAAGCTACATGCAAATATCCCAGACATAAAGGTCTTGCATCCCAACCTCAGTTACAGATCTTGCTTGAATGGAGAGCTGAACAAAAAGAGTATTTAAAAAGACACTTAAAGTGCCCTTAATTTTAATAAAAGCACAAATCTGGATGCAAGGTACAAATACATCCTGACATAAAAACATGTGTGTGTTTATGATTCCTCTGCTCCAGAGAAAATACGTTTTCTTTCTTCCACTCTATGGAGGGAGGCACTATTGATGTTTAGCACTGCAGCCAAAGCAAGTCAGCTTCCTGCTGCCATGTTAGAAGAAGTGGTATATTCCTTTCCAATTTTCCATGTTTTTCTACTTCTTCTGTCTTCACCACAGCTCTCACAACTCTTTTTGGCAAAAAGCTCTCAGATGTGAGTAGTCCTCCCTCACTAATTGAAAACATCTATGTAGCCCAAGATCCAGAAAACAATTGAGGAGTCTGCATAAATACAAAGGGCTCATCTATACCAGACAGTACTGAAAGCAAAATTTTCTCTTTACAGAGGCCCCAGGAAGGTTTCCATCCTGCTCAGGGCATAGCCTGTGTTACTGCAGGCAGGACAGCACTGCCGTGTCTAAGAGGTGCATCTCACTCAAAGTAATCCCTGCTCCTGCCTGCTTGGTGTTACGTAGCCTCCTCCTCACAACCGTGGTTTCTTTCTCTGCTCTCGTCTGCAAGCCAAGAGGCAGCTTGGATTTTTCTCTCGAAGATATAAATTTATTGGGATAAACAAAACTTCACCCAAACAGATAAATCATGACTTGTGTCTGCAAAGACTATGCAAATTAATTCCAGACACTTTAAAGGATATGAGCAGAGTTGGCTCTGACTGGACAGAACAGTCTGTGCTTTGCAGTCTACCTTGAATTTAATCCTGCAAGAGTAAAACCTAGTTGTTTTTGGAACAATTGGACCTTGGAGATGTGTTTCAGCAAAGATGCTTACTCTGGATGAGCCAGATCAGTCTCCAGAAGGTTGAGCTGTCTTCCTCCAAAGAGAGAGGACAACTTACTGCTGAACCCACTGACATTTTCACTGAGTCATTTTCTGTTCCTGGCAAATGGCTTTGCTAATTGGAATATTTTTTTCAGTGGTTTTCCCTCTTCAAGCTCTTGCTTTTAAAAGTTCACTGACTACTCTACATTTTTCCTACATTATAAATATTTAATAATTTGCATATTGACTCATGGGCCCTTTAAGAAATATGTATCTTTGGCTCAGAATTGTCACTATTTGCCCATTTAATTACCTTTTTTGGTCTGGGCTGCAGTATTTATGCAGTTCTCTTTTCTTTAGGTGTGAATACTAGACCACTGACTTCTATGAGCAAGAAGGTCCTGTTTTTCAGGTGTAATCACTCTGAAGACAGCAATGCAATCTTAATGACTTGCAGCAAAGATAAAAATTTTGAAACCATAGCAACCTCCAAAATTCCAAGCTGATGCCCAACTTTGCTTTTTTGAGAAATGCAACCTGTTCACTATGCACAAATGAACCTGAAGCAGATGTAGCGTACAAGTGGAGGAACTGGCTCAGAACAAACTAGAAAATCCAGATATCCTGCCTGTCTTCTCAGGTGACAAAAGTGATTTCCAAGGTAGCCTATTCTCCTCCATTCACATCTTTTCTGGATCCAGCATCCTCACAATTTCCTTTTCTTTCTATAAGTCTTCCAACAAGTTTTCACACCCTTACTTTTTTATGGATGTACCTAAGTAGAAAGATTCTGTTACATACTGAGTGGTTCTTTTTTGTTAGATTCCATATGGTACTCTGTGGAGATAAATTCAGCCAGAAATGTAAGAGTCTGGCTCAATATAATTATCATGTTTCTAGGGAGAATATGCAGTTATGCATGTCTTAAATTCATAGGTTCAGCAGCACAAGGTAGATGATAAACAATTTTGTGTAGTTCAGGTTATGTCTACCAACTCTGGTATGTTCAGAAGGCTAATTTCCAGGCACAAGATAGACCACAGTGCACAAGTATGAAGGTTGAGTTAGGGATAAATATCTGTAGGAGTGCATCCACTGACGGGGAAAAAAGAGGATCCAGTTTCAGAAATACCAGACTATAAATAAATTTTAACTGTATACAAACTGTTGGTTGCTCTTGTTCCAGTGCTTCCTTTCTCCCTTTTCAGTATCGTGTGACCCAGCTGTAGTTTCTGAAAACAGCAAAACGCAGAGTGCATTAGTGTCATTTCACTGTTAATGTTGGAGGAATAATTGCCACTGAATCAAATGTTAAAATGAATCCTACATTAAATATTCACCTCTAAGGATGCCTGTTGATGGCTTCTGTCAAATAACCAGCAAGAGCTTGTCATTGGAAAGCCTACATAAAAGTCAGATTGAGACACAGCCCCCCTTCTCAATCTGATGTTTATATTGGGCCTTGTAATCAGTGTGTTTATAATAATGAATGCATCCTTTTATTTAATTTATTTATAAAATCAGTTCAGTATGTAATAAACTATGTGCTGAACTTTATGTGCTGCAAAGCTGATGCTTTAAAAAAGGACTCCTTCACAAGAAGACCGTACAAGTCTTTCAGAAGACACAAGAAAAATAACAGACCTTAATTTAGCTCCTTCTATGTTCTTATCTGCTCCCGCCTTTACTAAGAAGAGTGTGTCCAAGACAGCAAGAGAAGAGGGAACTGTGGATGTGCCAGGGCAGGTATTCTGAAGAAACATCAGAAAGCCACATTTGTCCCTCCAGATCTGTTCAGTATTGGGAGCATGCTGGTGGTGGGGCAGGGGAACTGAGCCATTGTATCAGCCTTGCACTGCTGAGCACTGTGTTCTCAGTAACCTGCATGAAGCTGTGCCATACCATATAAATATAATTCATATGCAAAAAGAGAGAGATTTGGTGCTTCAGAAGAACAAATGTAACAATTTTCAGTATGACCCAGCAACCTTCCACATGAATACTCATATCATATTTCTTTTGTTCAGCCAGTTATTTATCTGCTCCAGGATCAGTCTGCTGTCATTTGGTGATGTTTCCTGAAAACTTCCCTGAAACCAAGAGGTGTTGATAGGACAACTGACACAGATTAAGTCAGGCAGTGCTCTTTCACACACTGTCGCTGGAGGAGACCGCTTGGCCCATGGGACTTGGTGGTTTCAGCCAGCCAGGTAATGACATTGCATCCAGGCAGGTCCATGCACCATTTGCACCATATCCCCAGCACGCAACAGGGTCCAAAATCACATCTTAATATCTTTAATAAACCTAAGACCTTTAATACAGTGTCTCAGAGGAAGAGGAGGAAAGGCCAAAGGCCCTGCAGCTTCAAAGCAGGAGCAGCTTTGCATTTTCACAAGTACAAACGATGTCTGCATCTTTAAAAACACGAAACTGTGGGATAAACACATCTGCAGTTAATACTTCATATTTTCTTTCATCCCCAGAAGCCCTTTCTTTTCCTGTTAGCCTTCTGTCAAAAACTTGTTTAGCTCTGGTTTTTCACAGGCTACCTGAGGATTTGAATTTTCATGAAAAAGTGGATCTAAGCGGCTCTAAGGAATGAACATTTAAAGCGACAATGCAGTAATTAGCAACCACAGAATGCAGGGCCAACAAATATGCTCTGAAAAAATCACATGATAAAAAAGTGCAGCTAATCGTCTTCAAGCCATAACTGTTTTCAGGTGCAATTTTGGCATGGAATGAAATTTTCAAGAATAAAAATCCTGGCCCAGATATTCTTGTGTGAGTAAAGCTGCTAGGCTGACCTCAAACTCCCTGGCAAGTAAGAGTTACAGGACCTGAGTCCAAAACTGGGGGGAACACTGGGGCATTTTCTTTTAAGTAGAAATGTGTACAGAGAAGTCAGGATACTCCGTGTGGGACTCAAGCTAAGGCCCTTCATCTTTTGTTTGCTTACTTGTTACTTTAGTGCATTCAATTAGTGATGAAGAGGAAACAAAACTCCCATTTCTGAGTCAATTCCCCCCTTACAAAGGTTCTGGGGTCCTGGTGTGTGTTTTGAAATTCCTCTGTTTTGGGATGCCTGGCTTGAACTGGGCAGACACATCACCAGGAACATTAGCTCTTGCCCAGTCTCCCCTTCTCGAGTCTCACGATGATGACTTAAAGATTATGCCATGACATATGACTTGACAATGCTAAACCTTTGACTTCTGGGGAGGGCAATTGTCATCTAAATTAATCTCAGAGGAGTTACTTGAGTTGAACTGGGTCTTTGGTGTCTGTAAGGTAAACTTTTCGCTTGTGGAGTTATGATTTCCAAAGAGTAACGGGCTGATGTGCCAACGGCCAGCGGCGCTGAAGGAAGATGGCTCAGAAATTTGGGAGGTGCCAACTAACAGCAAAAATTTAAACATCAGCACTCGATCTCTATTGGTCTCCAAGGGACTGTTCTCTTGAAAATTTTTACCCCCTGAAGGTGTTCTTAGCCTGCAGAGATAGCAGCAACATTTTAAGACAGTTTGAGCTATGACTAAAGTTCCTTTTTATTTTAAAGAGTGCAACCCACAGACTGCAAACAGAAGGAGACAAGATAGGAAAAGGATGTCTCAAGACAGCTCTTTTTAAAAGTTCCAGCTGAAGTCCTCCTTTACTTGTTTCTTCTGACTCAAAAAAGATTAAATGGAGATCACTGGTAGAGATGTGACTAACTGACACTTATTAATCTTTGGTGCATTATTAGAGGTTTTTCAGCAGTCTCATTTTTCAGACAACACACAATCCATACCATTATCATAAAGGATTCATTTTCCAAGCTATAACAGCTGAAGTTTCTGTCCACGAATACAAATATAAAGTACTGTTTGCTGGGATTTGAGCAGTCCCTTGCAGCTAGACAGTTCACTTTAAATTCCGCTTGAGGATAAGTTATTTAGTAAACATAACTTTACCATTTACATAAAGCTGGCTCAGTTACAATTGAATGTTAGTCTTGGCTGACGGCCTCTGGCAAAATACTTTCTTAGAATTATTGCTATCTTTTGAGCCAGACTGATTTCATTTACAGTGTGATAAATTCTCTGAGTTCTATAGAGCTTTTTGCAATTTATCCCAGCAAGAATGAAATCAGCTTCTCACCCTCTATAGTTCATTTTAATAAGCAACTGAGAAAGAAAGGTCCACTGAAAACTAAATGTTCATGCATTTCACTTTGCATCATTAATGAGGTGACATTAGTTTATTACACTGTCCATGGACAATGAAACCTAACATCTCACATAGACCAAGGTCTACCAAGAAAAGGACTTTGTATGTTGCTATCACAATAAGGTTTATTATTTTAGGGTATCTTGACAAATAACTAGTAGGAGAACACAGGAATGTTCAGATAACGTTTATGCTGCAGTAAAGCAACAAAGGTATGAAAGCTATAATGGAATCTGAAATTAGTTATGGCGATATGATTCTGCACCACAGATTGCTGTCATATTCAAATCAAACCATCCACTAGCAATCAAGGTGATACACTGGATACAAACAGCAAGGAAGTCAATCAACATTAGTCAAAGAAGTTATGAAAACACTGTGTACCCAAACACATCCTGCTTCAAAATTAAATCATGGCTTCTGCTGCTAAACAAGCATACAACAAAATAAAATGCCCAACACCAGCATATTAACAAAACAGATGCTTGCAAAATCAATACTTGCCTAAAATAATGGCTCTCCTCTGGAGGTGAGATAGCCATACATATAGAAGTAGTAGAAAACAGTAGTAGAAAATAATGTCATGGGCCCAAAACTGTACTTGGTTTATCTGGCTGTGATAGCCTTCTCCTTCTGTGCTGCTGTGTCTCTGAACCCCACTGGAAACTATATAATATAGTGGAAAAAAGAAATATCTAAAAAATTATGAGTATGATGCAAATATAGATGCTGTTACTTAGATGATCTGCTCCAGATAAGTAAATGGCTGCAAGTTAAACCATGTGATGAATGTGGACCTGCATTAGAATAATTCAGAACAGCACTAGAATAAATGGGAAGAAGAACTATTAGCTATTCAGATAAAGGGTGCAATAATAAGGAATTAAGAATAAAATTAAGAACTGTAAAATGTGGCAAAATGAACTGAAAACTGTGCTTTCCACATAACAGCTGTTTTTTAATATACACATTTATAAAGGTTATTTTGAAATGTTTAATTTTTGAGGCAATATGGTAGCATACTTGTCTATGCACTGTTCTGGCTTGATTCTAAAAACTGGGAAGTACTTGGTAAGTACCAGGATAAATCAGCCGCTTTGCACTTAACCACTGTTCAGCCCACAGTTTACAGAATATTTAGACTCAGTGTAATCACTTGAGAGAAATGTTGCTAATGTTATTAGCTCCAAGAAACGCAATCAAGTAACTTAATGCTAAAAATTATTAAACAAATATTGTGCCTGCATTGTATTCCAAAACACAACTTGAGGTAGAATTTATCAACAAGGAGGAAAATGCAGAGGAGTACCCTGAGCAGTGTAACATATGCACTGTCTTAATCCAAACCCCATTAGTGTGAAAGAAGTCGCTTCGATGACTGTAATGGCTTTTCAATGAGTCTTGTATTGATTTTGTACTAAATGTAAGAAAGGCATTCTTCCCAGGGTCAAAGGAGCAGCAGTCTAAATCTTTTCTTTGCAAAGGATCGGTTTAAGAAAAACAAATCGCCTTTCCTATTTTATAGAGCAATCTTTGATGGAAATTTTGGAGTAAATTCAAATTAAATCCTTGAAAACTTTGGAACTGTGGAAGAGCCAAGCAGGTGTTTACCAGAGAACCCAGTTCCATGAGCAATTCCATAGGAACATTTTTGAGAAAACCGATAAAAACTGATTCTCAAATACTTAGCCATATTGCGGAGGTTTATTTTATTTCATATTCTATTACCCTCCTGTCCTAGATGAATAGAAATAATTATGTTTGGTTTGTAAGTGGTATTTATAAAGCATTCGAGCTGCAACTAAACAGCAGCTCTAATCCAAAGAGTTAATTAGTTCAGTACATATCTCCTCTTTCTCTAATTATTCACATAGATGCATCACCATAAAAAATTCTGCTATAATTTTACAAGTAGCTTGTTTTATTGTAGTACCTAAACATATCAAACTGTGTGTCTGAATGTGTACATGGAAATATATAAAACTTAAGGCTTCTGTTAGTGTTAATAGAGATTTTATGCATATTTTGTCATTTACAACAATGTAATCACTGAGCCTAATGTTCCATATTTTTAAAAATTGTAGACAATTATCAACAATTTTTTACTCTATAGAAAAATGCTCGATGATCAATTCATGAAAAACTAGAATAACCTTTGCCAAAATGTATTAGAAGTTCTTTGCAGTTTTAAGTTGAAAGAATGACTCCACACTGACACAATGGTCAAATGGGACCATATTTTAGGGGTTAGAAATCACTCTCTTCTAGCTGAATATTTATGATATTCATATCATAATAGTGAATGTGCACTCTAAGCCTGCTGAAAAAAATACTAGCAGGTGTAAAGCTACATTTTTTCATTCACTGTTTTGGTGTAGTGCTTTGGGGAAGATCTTCCTTCCCTGGGGAGCAGGGGATGTCTTCAAAAGCTGTAAATACTTCACAAACAAGGTCGGAAAGCTGCTCTCATGTTACAGCCAATCTGGGAGAAGAGTTCCCTGATAAAGATGTAGTTCTGATGTGCAGTGAAATCTGTTCTTTGTCACATTTTCAGCTTGTAAGGTTCACGCTGCTGTCGTTGAAAGCTTAATAACATTTGAACCACAGTGGCATATTTATGTATTGTTTAGAAGTGTCCTGAAAAGTAAGTTTATAAAATCACATTAAAACAACGAAAATAATGGATTTTTTTGGATCAGTTATCAGAAGAAGAATATGTTCTGTATATGAACACACAGAGTTGTGTAATATTTGAAGCCTTCCTTTGTGCCCAGACATGTCCTGTTTTCTAACTTTTCTCTTTCTACAACACCAAGAAATGCAGACAAAGAATACTTATCTGTACTACTTTCAAGAGACAGGGTAACAGAATTCGCAATAGAAATTTCCTGCCATGTGGATAATTTATTATATTAGTTACCTACAATCACTCCAATTTGTTTGTTGTTCTTGACATCTGTAATGAACACATACAGACAGCTCTGAGAATTTCTGCTGAGAAATCCATCATACAATCTGTTCAGTCCGAGGGCTGTGCTGCCAGAAGTGCCAGTCCAGATGAAAACGGACTGGTATTATGCAAGACTTGGCCTCTTGCTGTTTGGTTGCCTCAAGCTACAGCAGACGCATGGATATGTATTGTCATCCAAAGGTTTCCCATAAGGCTGCACCACCTGACCGATATCACAGTGAGGAAGACTCTGTGTTTTAGCCATTCGTAAAACAAAGTCTGCAGAAGTTCCTCCTGAAAAGCCAGCACTGGAGGAAGGAGACCTCGCTTTCCTTCTTGGAGTGCTTGTGTGACTCTACACACAAGAGCACTTGATCAGAAACCCTCTGACTGCCACTTGGCGCTGGCTTGTGTAGACACACAGCAGTAGTACACACTCCTGTGGTGAGAGTAGCTGGAGGCTCAGCTCCTGCCTCCATGGGGTCCCTGGAGGGAGCTCCCCCCTCCTTGCCCAAAAGGCTGCTTGGCGATACCAGGAACAAGAAAATGTAACATCTTATCCCAAAGGTTAGTGAAGGTGGAACCTTTGCCTCCTTTTGATCACAAAGCCATGCACATCATTCAATTTTATATTTTTCCAATTATTTGTGGATATCACACACTGGAAATTTCTGCTGTTATGATAGCTTTCTCTGTTCTCAAGTTCCATTCTTGCACAAAGACCAGTCATGTCATAAAACATCTAGTCCCAATGTGCTCATACTTTCTGTGTTCAGAAGAAACTGTTATGAGTTATTACACAACCTAGAGATTGTCTGAGGAGCAGTGGTACTTCAGCTTTCCATCAGAGGAAAAACTCTTGAGTCTCTTATGAATCTCAGCCAGATGACTGACACCTGACATTTTTTCCTGTGGTTACCGTGTCTCCGTAGGTGACAGAGCAGCCAAAGAGATTATCCAAGACAGGCTTAAATGCATGCATATCTTAAAATGATATGAAAGAGAGGAGACAGTTGTTCTGAGCTGACCTACAGACAGCACAAAGTTCCCACACACATCAGTTGATGCTGCAAACTCTTCCTCCCATTTCTCTCCCATCCACACCCCACAAAATCCTCACCAGTAGAGTGTGTATTGGTTGAACCTAAGCACACATCATCACCTACTCTGAAAAGCAACAAAAGCAACCCATCAAGAACAAAAGATGAAAGAATTGCCAATAATATGAAGGGCAGTTTGGACCCAGCCTAGATGATGCCCTGTAGAATGCCAAGTCCTGCTTCAGACAACCTCAGCCAAAGATGTGGCTCAGCTGTTTCAGTGTATTCCAGCTGGTTGTTCTCTCAAAATGAAGTTTTTCAAAACAGAAAATTTGAATGAATTTCATTAGAATTTATGTTCTCTTGTCTCACAGGTCCTTTTGAAAATTATTTCCACTTAAGTTGAAATTAATGTCTCCTAACTAACCATCGTGAGGGGCAATACATCTCATCTAAGACAGATAACCTTTCTACGATGCAATGAATTGTCCTCTTGAGAAACATTATCTTAAAGTAGGTGTTAAACTAAAATTCAGTGAAATTAATCTTGAAGTGATCTGCCCATGGCCACGCTTTAGCCGAGCAGGGAATAGAAGTTGGAGTTTTCTGAGGTTTGATGTATACCATTCTAGGCGTTAGATTCCCTGCCTCAAAAATAGTGTGTACTCCTCTGACATTTACTTCCCTACAGGATGCAGCAAATTTTTCTATAGAATGAAGTTACGGGATGTTTCCTCTCCTCAACCTTAAGTTCATTATGTGTTCATGCCGCTCGATTTCACAGTATCAACTTTCTAGATTACATTCAGATGAACTTAATCTCATTACAGAATGAACAATGCCGAGTTTCAGCATCCGTGCAAGGACAGGAACGACTCTCACACACACACTGATACGATGCACAGTCGGATTCTTTATTATTCCGCTTGTGCGGTTATACACATTTACCATATCTGTATACGCGATTACGCTCATTCGGATAGGCTACAGACATAAATCACGCGCTGTTCACACGCCCCACATTCCCTTATGATTGGTAACTATGCACTAACGCCGATAGCAACAGACTGCCTCCACATCCTTGAACACATCTTGTTTTTGCTAACCCACACCACGTGCACTATCAGAACTTTCTCAATGGCGATTCTTAGCTGTCTTTTCCAGCAGCCTGTTCAGTTACGCTGTTTTGCTTAAGCGGCCTAGTCGTGCTAATTCTCAAGCTACATTGACCCCAACAGAACATAATCTAAATCTGGAAACAAAACCCTGAAATCAGTTTTATTTGGTAGATAACACAATTCGTTTAGGCTGAATTCTTAGTCAAAAATATTTTTTCATTTACATGTGAGTGGATGTGCAATGAGTACTTACTGCATTTCTCAGCTGTCTCCTTGGAGTAATGGTGTTTCTTAGCACTGCAGAAAACTATGCAATGGGCTAGGTCCTTTTACATTTGAAACCCCAGGAGCTCTACATCTTGACTGTATTATGTTACCATTGACCTTTCACAGAATGAAATCCTTCAGTAATCTTTTCTTTTATGTTGTATAAATCTCAGAGTATGCACACATATGTATTTGTGTGTGGACATAATAGCACCCTTCCTAGCACACCATTAGTGCTCCTAGCAGTGACCGCAGTTTGCAGGCTTCATCCCAGAGTACACTGCCAATGAGCATCTTCTCTGAAAGTGTTTATTCCTTGCAGACTTCTTGCAGTCTTTTTGGAGCACTTGTTGTTGGGCTTTCTGACAATGACCAGCTTCCACTGCAAACATGGACAAATGCTCAAAACTAATCACATACATATGCCTATATTTCAAGCCAGGGAACCTGATTAGTAACACATATGTTTTAAAGTGATTTCATTGCAACTCTTGATTTAGGTTTTCTGATTGGCACAGGAACTGCATTGCCAGGTGTACAATAGGCAAGTTTCCCTTGAGATCCAGGTAAGTCAGTCAAGACAATACTTACGAGCAGGACAGAGAGAACAATTTGAACTGCACCTGCAGCAGGTGAGGCAGACCAGGATCTGAATACGTGAATGAAGGTCTAGAGGTGGGGAGAAATTATGGGAAGCTCATTATTTAGATCCTTCAGTTTTGTGAATCTGAAAGTTAATTATAAAATTTAATTCTTGACTAACAAGGAAGAGTGAATGTTTTAACATATGGTGCCAGATGTTATTACAGAAAGAAAAAAAGAGTAACTGAACTGAAGCTTTCTGCTGTTTCTCCAAATATTTTACTCTTTTCTTCTGAACATTAATTAATTTAGACAATAATATGTAGGGTTTTTTGGTTTTTTTAAGAAAGCATCCTCTGAAGAGACTATCTGTCCAAGATAAAGCTGTCAATCTTGTCTGGAGGAGGAGGAAAATGTTCTGATTTTGATTTATGAACTGTATAGTTCCACAGCTGGACATTACAAAATGTAGAACAGAAGTTACTTCTTATCACTTAGTTTCTTGGAATAAGTCCAAAGGAGATATTTGCTCAAAGCTAAAACTCTTCTTTCATTCATTTTTTTCAACAAATTTGGCAACAGCAACTTTTGATTTGAACAGGTGCAAACCAAGAAAATTTTCCTGAAATACAGCTAGAGTTCTTTTACGTCTCTTAATGAATAATAAACAAAGTGCATGGTAAAGGCCTAGACTTTATTCTGCAAGGAGCTTTAGTCTATTTGTCTAAAGTTTTTGTAGCATCCCCTCTGATTATCTTAGTCCTTCCTAAGTAAAGTGTGTTTGTACATTGACAGCCTTAACAAGTTTAGAGATACCATCACCACTTCCCTTAACAGAGCAGGCTACATTGCAGACATGCCTTTATACTAAAATTGAAGAAAAATCAAGACAAATGCTCACAACAGGAGGGGCTTGCTGGATTGCAGATACAAATGTAGTTCTGTGCCTTGGTTCTTTATAGTCCACATGCTGGAGGAGCACTGGCAAAGCATATGGCTCATGACCTAGTTAGCCTCACTTGGAAAAAGGTTTTTCTCTTCCCACTTACAAAAACAGCTGTTTCAGCTGCTTTTCTATTCCTCTAGTGAGTAGAGGGGGAGACTAGGTTTTAACCAGTTGTGCTACTCAGGATTCGCCGCCTGCTCGTTGCTCTGGCCGTTGGCAGATACTGCAGGTTTACATTTGGTCCAGTTGCCCCTGAGCAGGTCCCCACCTAAACAGAAGCAGCAGGGAAAGAGAGAGCAACAATGCAGATGAAAGCTGAAGCCAGGCTGGGGAACAAAGGACTAGCAGTAGCACTAAGCCTGTTTCTAGGGAGTTTCTTAGAACACAGCATGGGCATGATACTATGATTTGGTTCCCAGCTAATCAAGCTAAGTCAGCTTCGAAGGTCTTTTTGTTTCAGGGAAATTCTTTCTGGTCCAAAGAAAATTCCTCTGTTTTGGTGAAAGATTGAGATTAGATGGAGGTTGAGATTCTTGTCACGACAAAGTTTCTTGTAGTGCTGCTGACTGTATCAGTTACCCAGCTAAATAAGTTGCCAAGGTCTTCTTGAGACAAAAAGAAGAGTCTCAAGGAACTAAATGTGTTATCCCATCAACAGCATCCCGTTAATTCACATTTGGATATGCTTCCTCTGGAAAGTCCTCAAGTTTCAAGCCTGTTGCTATAACGACTATGTAACCTTGTCAGTGAAACTAGAAACTTCTAATCAGTATTTCTTGAAGTCCACCCAACTTTACGTAATCCCTCCATCTTCATTCTGTGCTTCCTTCAAAAGGTGTTATATATAACATATTCAGAGGTTAAAATGGATTCCTGCTCCTTATTTTGGGCAAATTAAAGTCTTAACCTCAGAAAAGATCAAACTAGTGTGTGACGTTTACCAGCCAAGAGCTGCTGGGAATCCAGAACAGTGTACTGCTTGCCTTGCACACACGTACTTGCACTATTTTATTTCCAGGGTGTTCATGAACAGAAATCAGTCTTCAATGTTGTTATTTCACACAGTAGCATTTGCACAAGTGAATTTGACAATGCCATCTTGCAGGTTTTTCCTATATTGTTTGGATAATTGCATTGTCAAGAATTACTTATCATACATTTAGCACTTAATACCCATTTATTATGAGTTCATGTAACTGCTATTTAAAGAATAATACATGCTAACTCCTTTCTACGCCATTTGATGCCACTTTGATTCTGTAATTGCTGGTTTCCTAGGATATTATGCCACAAAACCTGAAGAAATAATTGGTTGTTTCATTCCAGACAGTACGTTTTCAAGCTGCATAGAGTTTAACTGGCAGATTTGTAACAGTGCAACAGAGACATGAAGGGAATGAATGCTAACCACAGAATAAGACTGCACAATGTAACTTGCGTAGCTGCTGGTATTCTGCAGCTATAGTTAAAATTGCTCAAAGGAAAAGGATTCTTTATGCAAATTTTGTAAGTTTTATGCCTTTGGGGGATGCTATCTGCAAGAGTATGTCAATATTACATGTCAGCACAGGGTGGAACAAATACCAAATGTGATGTGAAAAACAGGTGACTAAAAACACAGCTCTTCCAATGCTCAGCTATAATTATTTTTTGTTTGCAGAGTACACACTGAAATCTGCAGGAATAACTGCTGGTTTTGTGGGGGATTGTTTTTGTAAGTACATGAAAGCAAAATGAAGGAGTATCTTGCAAGTGTATTTTAAAAACACTGTTTAGCTGAACTTTTGTCACTTGTTAACTCTGTTATCAAATGGTGGTAAAATATTAATATATGTTCTTTTTCAGCATCTTTATAGTCTGCATTTGTTTTACAACAAATCCCATTATTTGATTAGAAAATGTTGTTACTTTTATGCGGTTTTAGTTTGATTAGAAGCTTATAATTAAGGTTATTGTCACTTTCCATGGTCAGATCACACAAATGTTGCACACAGTTTTGCTGGACTTTAAATAACTGGGCTGAAATTTGTTATAGACTCCAGATTTGCGAAGTGGGATAAAGACTAGATAGCAGATCATTATTCTGGTCATTTTTTATTTGAAAAATGTCAGTGTTCCTCCCGTGGCAGGGACTGTCACCCTTTGAGTAGCTTTACATGCTTTGTTCCTTTAGAAAAGCATCAAAATTCAATTTTATGTGTTTAGGTTGCTGCCTGCCTTACCCAGCATTGTAGAGGAACTCTCTGTGGGGTTCTGGGATGCAGCCAACGTGTAGTGAGTCCTGTTCATGGCCCTTAGCTACTGCATTTTTATTTTGCATTTTTATTTAAATATAGTAAGAAGAAACTATTGTCCTTTATCCAACACCAGGACACCAGAGCCATCACAGAGTTTTGTACTGTTACAGCTGTGGCTTATACAGGAACTTCTCCTAGTGTACAGCATGTCTTTCGGGAAGTCTAATATTTTTCCACCCAAAATCATTCTTCACAGTCTTTGAGGATGTTTTAGAAGAAAGACCAGTACAGTTTACTTACAAAGTTTCCCACCAGCTCAGCCTCTTTGCGTTACACTTGTTGGGCACCTGTGGTGTGAATTCCCTAAGGACAGCATGCAAAATGCAAACAGCTTTGCCTGAGCTCTTCACCTGCCATCCTCCTCCTGGACAGCAGAGTCAGTGCAGTCTGGACTGCAATTTCCTGTCTTAAAGTAGCGAATGAAGATAGACCGCCAAGCTGTAATGTAAAATTGTCTGTCTTCTCCTTACTGTTACTATACAGAGAACTCAGCTCACTAATTCAGATGGGAAAGTCCAAGTTGTGCATATCTAAAGGGGTTTGTGATGAGTGCCCCACATGACTGATGACCACCTGAGTTTGTAGTCTCAGGGCATCACTAGGACTTAAAATAGAAATGGGTTAAGCTGTTAATAACAGCTGACGTGAAAGGGAGGAAATGGAGTGCAAGATCTGTAGCTCAGATATTTTTTTCCCCATGGCAGAAGTAATAAACTGTTCATTATTTTAATGAGGAGCTGTATTCCCAAAGTATGTAAATGTAAGATAAGTTCCAGATGTGTATAACTGCTGCTCCTTTTCTAATTGGTGTGTCCAGAGGTCTGCAGCAGGAGGTGGTATACACGTCACTCCATGTATTAATTTATTAATGATGTCTCTGGGTGGCCGGACCAGAGACTGACTCATCGTCAAATCCATTTTCTGACAACAGCTAGACAAATCAAAACAAGTCATGTAGATTATAATTCAAGTTTCAGAACAGACTACTGAGTTTTATGGTCATCTAATTAAACACAGCAGGACTACCATCATCTTAATTAAAAGAAACTTTCTCATTGTACTCAACAAAAAATAAATGACACAAGCAAATAAAAAAGAGGTTCTGTAATATGAATTGCAGTACTCTCATGACCTGACAGAAAAGTTTGTTGATTCTGCAGCCTACAATATATGCATCCCAGCTAGGATCTGTGAGGGACTGAGCCTAGAAGAAATCTGTGGGTGCAGCAGCCCAAACGGTGGCAGGTAAACAATTAACAAGGGCTGTTCTCAATTAGTATTAAGCCCTTACCTCAGCTGCTGGTTCATTGCTTGAAAGCATGTCAGGGTGGCTACCTATCCTGATAAGGTGCTGGTGAGGTGGTCCAGCTGCAGCCAGGGCCAGCATCGTTAACGGCTTTCAAAGGCAGCAGTGTCAGCCTCCAGTGGCTGCTCCTGCAGCTGAAGTTAGAGACCATAGTGCAGAGGTAGCTTGATGGCAGCTGGTTCAGCTACCACACTAACCTTATGCACCCCGAATGGGGCTTTGCACTGAAACCCCTCCACCTCGTGTTATCTCCAGGCTGAAACTTGCTGCAAAAGAGATAAATGTTCTGCATGGGGCATGTAATGTGGGACTGGGTCTTTGGAAGAGGTAGAGTAGGTTCAGGACCAGTGGCAGACTGATTCTTGCAAAGGAAAACACATTCATTTAAAATTGTCTGGCTGGGTGATAAATGCAAGGGTCCCAGCATGAGAAGCATCTAAGAGCATTAAAAATACTGACCACCTCCCAGAATCTGGACCAGATACTTCAGACTCATTTCAAAGTGATGGGGTTGTGGGTTATTTTGGTATAATTAGTAAATTAATATAAATGCAAATCAAGTTGAAAGCTGTGTCTGCATTTCAAATCTGTAAGATGCACCTGCATAGTGTGCACATGATCTGAAATTTAAAAGCACACACTTTACCCAGCATCAGATGATAATGCTCTGTAAGAGAGCCTGCTATATATAACCCAGCCAAAATATAGCTGAATTCACCCTTTTACAGCCTGCATTCAGCAATTTGCCTTTGTAAATTGCTCATGGTAAAGTTGTCTTTATTGGTTGTTTGAGGCTTCAGATTGCAAGTGTGAATTGGATCGTTAGTAGACATTCTTTCTATAAGCAGCATTTTCCATTTTTCTAAAAGATGTGGCAGATTGCTAACGGTTTTAAAGTTCGCTTGTGTTTACCTTCTCCACATACCTCACACAAAGAAGGTGCTTCTAGGAAACAAATAAGAAATAAAAGAGCTAGAGAAGTATATGCAGTCTACAGTGACACTGGGTCATTGCTTACTGCAAAAATCTCAGCTAAGGCTGTAGAAATCTTCAGGTTTGGTCTAATAAAATGTCTGAAATGTTTCCCTTCCAACAACCACTGCCTTAAATGCAAGAAGGGACCCTGTGGATTAAAGAATAAATTCCTGGCTAATTCTTTAATCCAAGTGCATTAATTATAAATGTGAGACAGAATGAGAGAATGAGCCCACTGAAGCAAAAAGGGAAAAAGCAATATGAAAGTGTTAGTTTAAGAGGCAGTATTTATTTTTGTTCAAAAGAGTAATAATGACCATCTTGTACTAGTTTCTTTGTTGCTTGGGAGGATGTCTATATTCCCTCCTTCCAGAGTCTGATTTTTCAGCAGCTTTTGCTCCTATTTGAGTGAAATTAGAACTGAATCAGAAACATCTGGAGTTTTATTTCTGTACATTTAGTTTTATTTCTGTCACATTTGGGGTCTCAGAGCAGGCAGCCATGGCTGTCTGATCCCTCATTACAAATGCATGGGATCTCAGGTGCTTGTGCACAGCTGCTCAGTAGCTGCCTAGCTGTGCTGTACTCAGTCACTTCTGCAACTGCAAACTCAGGCAGGCAGGCAACAATCTGCATCTAACTCTGGAAATACAACTCTTGATCTGCAGCTTGTTCAAGAGAGGCCATGCTGCTCTTCCGAGCTGTCTGAGACCTGTGTCAGAAATGGGAATTGAGAAGACTCACATTCCTGCAAGTGCCACTGACATGAATTTTGAGGTCCAAGCATTTTCAAAAAGCTCCATTGGTATTTGAGGAAACTATTCCAGAACCATGCCCAGAATCCTAGATCTGATATATAATACGGGTAACCATCCACAGCAGTTCTTCTTTTGTGTGAGTTGTGAATGACTGTGGGAGTACACCAGGTTGCCACCCACCAACATTGTGGGAGAATGCTCCAGCACTGAAGAGTCCCTTTGCCTCTACACTCAACTACATAGCTGCTCCCAGCAGATACCGTGGTTGCAAAGCAACTCAACAGGCATGGAGCATGTTAAAGCTCATATTTTAAATGGTCTTGTGTTCTGGCTTGGGCTGCGGCCGGCAACAAAAGCGCCTCGCGGCCGCCCCTCCCCCCGCCGCGGTGCGGAGGAGAATGGAAAGAAAAGAGGCAGAAACCGGTGGGTCGGGATAAGGGCAGTTTAACAGAACAGCAAAGAGAGGGAACAGGAACAACAACGATACAGGTAAGGAGAAAACACAGAACAAACCGCACAACCCGGAGGGCCGCCCTCCACAACCGCCACCGCGCACCCGCACCGCGAATCCCTTCCTGCCGCGCCACCCCTCCCCCCACCGGAACCCAGCATGGCCGCTCATGGTATGGAATACCCGGCGCTGTTTGGCCAGGTGGGGGTTGGGTCAGCCCACCCGGCTGTGCGCCTTCCTGGATTCTGGTGAAAATTAACCCTGTCCTGGCCAAACCCAGGACATCTTGTTATGGGAAATCAGCACTTTCATAGTACTCTAATGTACTTCTCTTGAGTACCCGTTATTGATGACATGTAATCATTAACTGTATAAGTAATAGTTTTCTTAATAACAGGAAAAGGAAGGTTTTCAGAACATATTCTGTTTGGCCAGGTGATACTCACACACGAATTTTTTCATTTTTGAAGACAGCAGTAATATTTAATAGTCTATCGAGGCTTTTTTCCCATCAACAGAATTATGTTGATAATGTGTCAGATACAGAAGACTCCACTGATGTTTCCATTTGTGACATTGTCAGAAGTCTTTTGATGATGCACGCTGCATTTCGATCAACATTGTGCATTTTTATGTCCTATTTTCTTGCATTTTTTCACCTCCAGGAAGCGTGGCTGCATCCTGGTGCTGCCAGAGGCAGCCAGGGACCTGGGTGTCCTGGGTGTCCTGGTGGACGACAGGTTAACTATGAGCCAGCAGTGTGCCCTGGCTGCCAAGAAGGCCAATGGGATCCTGGGGTGCATCAAGAAGAGTGTGGCCAGCAGGACAAGGGAGGT